>ERZ506419.15-NODE-15-length-38792-cov-11.3866_pt1 | contig 38792 bp, 23 predicted proteins | sample MGYA00513054_ERZ506419 | MGnify/ENA metagenome assembly ERZ506419 | reverse complement strand
TGCAGGTGGCTGGGGAAACCCGCTCTTGTTTGGCTATTATTACAGAAAGTGGTGCTCAGACCGAAATTTTGGAGCCAGGCCCTACTGTTAACCCAGAGGAGCAGGAAGTCTTTTTGGCTAAATATCAGGAGCTTTTGTCCAAGGCTGCCGTGGTAGCAGCCTCTGGCAGTATGCCTAAGGGATTGCCTGGGGATTTTTATGGACAACTTATTAACTTGGCCCGCAAGGCAGGCAAGCCCTTTCTTCTTGACACCAGCGGTGAGGCATTGATTCAGGGCATCAAGGCACAGCCATATTTTGTGAAGCCTAATAACGATGAAATCAAGGTGCTGGTGGGAGCAGAGCTGCGTAGTGATGAGGATATTGTTCATGTCCTGCAGAAATTTATGGAGGACGGTATCAAGCTGCCTGTAATCTCCCTAGGTGTTCAGGGCTCTATGGCTGGCTATAATCAGCATGTGTACAAGATTACTGTGCCCAAGATTCAGTGCAAGAATCCAGTAGGATCTGGAGATTCCTTTGTGGCTGGTATAGCGGTAGGTATTGAGCGGGGCATGGCTATTGAGGACGTACTGTCTCTAGGTGCAGCCTGTGGTACTGCCAATGCTATGGAGGATGAAAGTGGTTTCGTCCGCAAGGAAGTAGTGGAGGAGCTTTTCCCTCAGATTAAAATTCAGCAAATAGTGTAAAATACTTTTTATTGATATACATTCTCCCAAATCCTCTGATTGTTGTAGGAGCAGTCAGAGGGTTATTTAATTAGGAATAATTTCAATATTTTCAATCATGAAAACAGTCTGAAAAGATTTTCATACTATGAAAACATGAATAAATGAAAATGGGATAGAATACAAACTGTAAGGAGAGAAACAATAATAAATTCTATAATTCTTGGAGGTAAAAGATTATGAAGAAGAAAACTTTGGTATCTGCAGTTCTTGCAGCAACTATTATGGGTACCGCCAGTGTAACTATGGCAGCTGAGAATATGTTCTCTGATGTGCCATTGGATCATTGGGCATATGATGCCGTTAATAAGCTGGCCGAGGATGGCATTATTGATGGCTATGGTGATACCAATTTTGGTGGTGACAAGCCTATTACCCGTTATGAGATGGCTCAGCTGGTAGAGAAGGCTATGCAGAATCAGGAAAATGCCCGGGCTGTAGACAAGGCTGCTATTGAAAAGCTCCAGAAGGAATTTGATAGCGAGCTGAAGGGCGAGGTACAGAGCCTCCGCAAGGATGTAGATGATTTGAAGGGCCGTATGGGCTGGTATGGTGATGCTCGTATGCGTTACTTTGCCAATAAAGACCAGAAGGGTAATAATGGCAAGAGTAGTAACGGCGAAACTTCTCAGTTTGAAAAGAGACTGCGTCTAGGCTTCTGGGCAAATCCTGCTGAGAATTTGACTGTTGACGGACGCTTGAAGTACGAAGACAAGTCTTGGCAGAGAAGCCATTGGACTAACGGACACCAGAACTTTAATTCATGGGATAATTCTTATGATAATCAGAACAGTCTGCGTTTGGATAAGTTAAGTCTTAACTGGGAGCATGCAGGTACCAAGGCTTCTATTGGTCGTACCGAGGTTAAGCTGGGTGAAGGCTTGATCTGGTGGGAGAATCAGGTAGATGGTGCCTATGTTAAGCATCAGTTTGGACCAAAGGTTACTGCTATGCTGGGTGTTGGTGATATTTCTGCTGAAGGCTGGCATGATTCCAATATTAATGCCCAGTTTGGCGAAATAGCAGTTCAGACCTCTCCTGCTACCAAGATTGCTGTGTCCAATATGCGTACACTGACAGATGTTCAGAAGTATGCTTCCGGTACAAATTGGGTGGAGGTTACTACACCAGGTGGTACTACCTGGGTGCCATCAGGTACATGGTCTAAATGGGAAGATGATGCGTACAAATTAAATCAGTATTCCCTCAGTGTAAATACTCAGATTGCACCAAAATGGAATGTAATTGCTGAGGCTGTTACCAACAATGTTGGTACTGTAGCCAATGCTAACAAGCATGGTGTATGGACTCGTGTAACCTATGGCAAGATGGATTGGAAGACTGCTAAGGATTGGCAGGTATATGGCGAGTATTTCGCATTGGGTAACACCTCTGTGGATTCCTCTAAGTGGGGACATCGTTTGAATATTGCCGGTGGTGATGGCTTTGGTGGGCACGGTGCTCGCGGTTTCGGTATTAATTTGGACTACATGGTTGCTAATAACACCTGCCTTGGCCTGAACTACTACAAGTTGAAGCCATATGATGAGGCAGCAGCAGGCTTCTCCAAGTATGATGATATCGCTACTGTAGCTTTGTCCTACATGTTCTAATATAGAGGTAAGGGGTATAATATGAAATCTTTCAATAACAAAAAACTAACTGCCTATGTTATGGCAGCCTTGATGGCTGGCTCTGCCATGCTGGGCACCAGCTTTGGTGCCAGTAGTGCTGAAGCTGCTGTAAAGGTAAATCCAATAGCCGGTATCAGTGATGATTTTATCAAGGGTGCCGATGTATCCATGTTGCCAGAGCTGGAGCGTCTGGGCGGTAAATTTTACGCCAATGGGATGGAGAAGGATTGTCTTGCGATTTTGCAGGAAAAAGGTATTAACTGGGTTCGTGTTCGCATTTGGAATGATCCATATTCCTATGGCCCTAACGGCAACGGCGGCGGTGTTACCGATGAGAAAAAGGCTCTGGAGGTAACCAAGCGTGCTAAGGCCTTGGGTATGAAGGTACTGGTGGACTTCCACTACAGTGACTGGTGGGCAGATCCAGGCAAGCAGTATCCACCAAAGGCTTGGGAAAACCACAATGCCAAGCAGCTGGCCAAGGATGTGTACAACTACACAGCCAAGGTTATGAAGGATTTCAACGAAGCCGGTGTAACTCCTGATATGGTACAGATAGGTAACGAGCTGAACAATGGTATGCTGTGGCCTGTTTGCAAAACCGATACCCCAGAGGGATATAAGGCTTTGGCAGATGCCATTGCTCAGGGCTTGAAGGCTGTAAAGGACAATGATCAAAACCATCAGGTAAAGCGCATGGTACATCTAGCCAACGGTAACAACAATGCCCTGTATCGCAGCTTCTTTGATGAGCTGATTACCAACAACGGTGTTAATGATTTTGATATTATCGGCTTCTCCTATTACCCATTCTGGCATGGCAGCATGGAAGAGCTTTCCTACAATATGAACGACATGGTAGACCGTTACGGCAAGGATGTTGTTGTAGTAGAAACAGCTTATGCCTTTACCAATGAGCAGGGAGATGCTCAGAAGAACTGTGCCGGCCCAACTGAGGAAGCTATTGCAGGCTACAAGTCCACTGTTCAGGGACAGGCCAGCGGTCTTCATGATGTAATGGAGCACGTTTCCAATGTGAAGGATAGCCGCGGCAAGGGTATCTTCTACTGGGAGCCTGATTGGATTCCTGTAGAGGGTGCTGGCTGGAAGGCTGGAGAAGGCAACGAGTGGGAGAATCTGGCCATGTTCGACTTCCAGGGCAATGCTTTGGAATCTCTGGATGTGTTCAAGATGGTTAGCGATCAGTCCCTGCCAACCCAGCAGTACAAGGTAAAAACCATTGAGGCTGAACTGGTAACAGGTTCCGTAGGCCAGCCAGTAGAAATGCCAAAGAAAGCCAGCGTGGTATTTGAAAACGATGTAGTCAAGACCATGCCTGTAACCTGGGCAGATGCTGCTCCTGTTTTCAATGCTTCAGGCAAGTACACTGTCAAGGGTACTGTTCAGGGTGTTGATGGCAAGACCGCCATTGCTTCCATTGATGTTATCAAAAAGGTAAATCTGGTGAAGAATGGCAATTTTGAAAATGGTGATTTGAATGGCTGGACCATTACTGGCGACAAGGATGCTGTCAACACCGTATCTTCTGCTGGCGATGCCCGTGGCAAGTCTGCTATGCATTATTGGGCAGACAAGGGCTTCAAGTTCCAGGCAACTCAGAGCTTTGAAGGTCTGAAGGATGGCAAGTACACTGTTTCCTGCTGGACTCAGGGCGGTGGCGGAGAGCATTATTATACTCTCATGGTACGCACCTCTGCCAGTGAGCAGTCTGCCGTAATCGCAGACACTGGCTGGAACAATTGGCAGCAGTGGACTATCCGTGATGTCGAGGTCAAGGATGGCAAGGCCACCATCGGCATTGATATGGTAGGCAACGCCGGCAACTGGGGCTCCATTGACGATGTAGAGTTCTATCTCCAGGAGTAAAATCCTGTATTCTCCCCAAGAAACATACCCTTAAATAAAACTCATATAAACAACCCTCCCATCAGACAGCCTGTATCCCAGCAGGCTGTCTGTATTTTTATTGCGGGCAAAGCGGTAATTATTCAAATCCGGAAGCACTTTTGCAGTGCCTTGTACTCACCTAATGCTAAAACCGTAATATCATCGGATAATATCGTATCAGACATGACTGAAACATCAGTTTTTCCAGCCCGTTTGATGCCGAGAATGTTGATTCCGAACCTTCTGCGTACATCCAGCTCGCCAACGCTTTTTCCAATCCACTCCTTCGGTACTTGTACTTCAAATATGGCATGCTGTTCGTCAATCTCTATGTAGTCAAAAATATGGTCTGCGCTGTACCGGATCGCTGCCCATTTTGCCATCTGTTTTTCGGGGTAGACTACATTGTTTGCACCGTTTCGGAGTAGAAACTTCGCCTGCACATCGCGTTCAGCGCGGGATACCACGGATTTTGCCCCCAACTCTTTCAGCAGCGAGGTAGTTTCCAGGGAATTTTGGAAGTTACTGCTGATGGTTACAAAGCAAACGTCAAAATTTCCAATTCCAAGGGTACGCAGAAACTCCTCATTGGTGCTGTCACCAATCTGCGCATTAGTGACAAAAGGAAGCACATCATTGATTCGCTCCTCGTTTATATCGACTGCCATGACTTGATGCCCCAGTTGAGAGAGTTGCATGGCGATATGCCGCCCAAAACGACCTACTCCAATCAATAAAATATTTTTCATGAGATAGATGCTCCTTTGTTTATCCTATCGTGATTCTTTCCTGCGGCAGTTTTCCATTGCCGTTTTTCTTACTAGACACCGTTGCATAAATAAGCGTAAGTCCACCGACTCTGCCCAAATACATCAGCGCGATTAATACCATTTGCGAGGGAATATGCAAATGTGGTGTAATTCCCAGACTCAACCCCACCGTGCCTACTGCCGACGCGGCTTCATACAGGCAGGAGGACAGAGGAAGATTCTCATATACACTGATAAAAAGACCTCCACCAAAGAAGAGCACAAGGTACATCGTTAGAATGGTTGCGGCAGTTTTGACAGCGTCGCAATCTACCCTGCGTCCAAAGAACTGGACACTGTCCCGCTGGCGGAAAGTGGCAACAACATTGCCAAGCAGAACAGTTAGCGTTGTGGTTTTCATACCGCCTGCCGTGGAGCCGGGAGAACCGCCAATGAGCATAAGGAAGATCATCACGGCCAAGGACGCACTGGACATCCCCGGTAGATTGACTGTGTTGAAGCCCGCCGTTCTCGGTGTAACCGACTGGAATAGCGCTGCCTGAATCCGCTCTCCGAGGGGAAGGGTACCAAAGTCTACAAAGAAGAAAAAAAGCGCTGGAAAGACAATCAGTGCCAATGTTGTGACAAGAATCACCTTGCTCTGCATTCGATAACGGTGGAAGTGCAGCTTGTTTTCGCAAATATCATCCCATGTCAAGAATCCGATGCCGCCGGTTATGATCAACAACATGATCGTGATATTGATCACCGGATTTTGGACATAACCGACAAGGGATGGATACAAATTATCGTTGGTTCCCAGAATGTCAAAACCTGCGTTACAAAAGGCAGAGACGGAGTGAAATACCGCCAGCCAAATCCCGTGCCATCCATAGTCGCGACAAAACACCGGCAGCATGGCAAGCGCACCGATTAGTTCAATCAGGAAAGTTCCCCGTAGGATGAACAGTGTCAATCGGACGATTCCTCCGACTTTCGGTGCTGAGATGGCATCCTGCATGGTACTGCGCTGCATCAAAGAGATTTTTCGCCCCGACATCAGTGCAAAAGATGCCGCCACGGTGACAACACCAAGTCCGCCTATCTGAATCAGCATCAGAATCACCGCCTGACCAAAGGTTGACCAATAGCTGCCGGTATCATGCACCACAAGCCCCGTTACGCAAACAGCGGATGTCGCGGTAAAAAGCGCTTCATTGAATGGAGTTACGCAGCCCTCTGTTGTAGAGATCGGCAACATCAGCATCAGCGCCCCCACCAGAATGACTCCGGCAAAACCAAGTATGATAATTTGAAAAGACGAAAGGCGAAACTTTCTGTAAATTATTTTTTCTGACATTGTCCCCACTCCTACTTTTACGGTATGGTTATATCATAATATTGTCAATATTATTAGCCACATCAAGAAATCCTTTCAGTTTTGTATGGTCTATTTATATTTTTTATTGTACGCGATTGTATAGATAAAAGCAATACATATAGTGCATGGATAATCCACCTTAGGGCACTTCGTGCAATAGAAAAACAGCCATTGATGAAATTTTCAATGACTGTCGTAGGTGTATTGTTGATAAGACTACTGTTAGATATTATCTTAGTATCTTGATTTAGGCAGGACTAAGGGTAAGGTTCAGTCCCAGGGATTGGGTGATTTTTAACAAAGTATCCAATTTAGGAACAGTTTTATAGCTTTCGATACGGGCTACAGATGATTGGGGCATATGGCATATTTCGGCCAATTCTCAGATTTTCCTCATCATGAAAAGGTTTTCATGGTTGGAAAACACCTGCTGAAAAAATAACGTATAATAATAAATGTAAGGTGAAGGGAAGAGAGAGTACCGAAGCCTGAAGAAATTATAATGTATGATAAATCAATTTTTACTTAGGGGGTATAAAGCAATGGCAACATTGAAGAAGTTTCCCAAGAACTTCATTTTTGGCGGTGCCACAGCTGCCTATCAGGTAGAAGGGGCTACCAAGGAGGATGGCAGAGGGCCATGCGCTTGGGATGATTATATGAACCGTCCCGGCAGCCGGTTTACCGCTGATCCAGCTAGTGATTTCTATCACAAATACAAGGAAGACTTACAGCTGTCCCACGACTTCGGCATCAACGGTATCCGGATTTCCATTTCCTGGACCCGCATCCTGCCAGAGGGCAAGGGAGAAATCAATCAGGCTGGTATTGATTATTACAACGACTTGATTAACGAGTGCATCAAGCAGGGGGTAGAGCCTTTTGTAACTCTCCATCATTTTGATACACCGCTGCCATTCTTCAACAATGGCCACTGGCTCAACAGAGATTTGATTGACTACTTCGTAGATTACGCCAAAATCTGCTTTGAGAACTTCGGTGACAGAGTAAAGAAATGGGCAACCTTCAATGAACCTTGGTCCATTCCACAGAATGGCTACATTGCAGGCAACTTCCCACCACACAAGCAGTTCGATATGCCAACTGCCATTCAGATGATGCATATCATGATGGTGGCTCATGCCAAGGCCCTGAATCTCTACAAATCCATGAATCTGCCAGGTGAAATCGGTATTGTCCACACCCTGGAGGGCAAGGTGGCCATTTCCGACAAGCCAGAGGATATACATGCTAGAGATTTGGATGATGCTATGGCCAACCGCTTCATGATGGATGCCTGCTTCCACGGCGGCTACGATGATGAAACCATGACTCTTATCAATGAGATTCTTGACAAGAACAATGGCCGGCTGGTAACCTATCCAGAGGACTTTGAGGAGTTCCGCAAGGCTGCTGAACAGATTGATTTCCTAGGTATGAATTATTATTCCAGCCACTTCCTGCAGGCCTATGAGGGTGAAAGCAGAATCTATAGCAACTCCACCGGCGACAAGGGCACTTCCGTATTTGCCTTGAAGGGAGTAGGAGCCAGGGTCTGCAACCCAGAGGTGCCAACCACCGATTGGGATTGGCCAATTTATCCAGTAGGTATGTACAATCAGTTGAAGCGGATTGCCAGGGACTATCCGAACTACAAGAAGATTTACATTTCCGAAAACGGCATGGGCTACAAGGACGACTTCGAAAATGGCAAGATTGACGATACACCTCGTATCGAATATGTTACCCAGCATTTGGAATATCTGCTGAAAGCCGTTGCAGAAGGAGTTAATGTATGCGGCTATTACATCTGGTCCCTGATGGATGTGCTTTCCTGGTCCAACGGCTACAACAAGCGTTACGGCCTGTTCTATGTAGACTACAATGACCAGAAGCGTTATCCAAAGAAGAGTGCATATTGGTACAAGCTGATGGCTCAGCGAGGGGAAATCGTACCAATTGAAGATGTTGAATATTAATAGGGTATATTGCGTATAGAAAGAAGAGAGTGTTATGGAAAAAATTATCGCTGCGGTTGATAGAATGAAGCCTTTCTTTGAAAAGGTTTCCAACAACCCATATCTGAGAGCAATTAGGGACGGCTTCGTAAGCTGTCTGCCAGTAATCCTGTTTTCCTCCCTGTTCATTCTGGTTGCCTGCATTCCAGAAATCTGGGACTTCAAGTGGGATGATTATGTAAGCGGTCTTTTGTGGCAGGCTTATGGTTATTCCATGGGTATCCTGTCCGTATTGATGGTCGCTACCATCGCCAAGAGCTTGACTGACAACTTTAACCACAAGCTGCCAAAGCTCCGTCAGATTAACACCGTATCCGTAATGATTGTATCCATCATCTGCTTCCTGCTGCTGTCTGTAGAGGGTGTAGATAAGGGTATCGCTACTGAGTTCATGGGTACCAAGGGCCTGCTTTCCGCTTTCGTAGTAGCCTTCACCGTGCCAAATATCTACAAGTTCTTTGTAGGCCGTGGCATTACCATAAAGCTGCCTGAGGAAGTTCCTCATTACATCGCTCAGACCTATGCTGACCTGTTCCCTCTGGCTGCTTCCATTACCTTCTTCTGGGTATTCAGCTTCGTATTCCGTGATGTAACCGGTATGCTCTTTGGCAACTGGATTCTGGAGCTGTTCAAGCCACTGTTCCAGGCTGCTGACGGTTATATCGGTATCGCTCTTATCTATGGCGCTATGGCCATGTTCTGGTTCGTAGGTATTCATGGTCCTTCCATCGTAGAGCCTGCCGTAACCGCTATCTACATTGCCAACATCGAGCTGAACCTGCAGATGGTACAGGCTGGTGAACATGCAACCGCTATTCTGACTCATCCAACTTCCTACTTCGTAGCTACTCTGGGTGGTACTGGTGCAACCCTGATGTTCTGCGCCATGTGTGCCTTTATCGCCAAGTCTAAGCAGCTCCGTACTGTAGGACGCAGCTCCATTATTCCTGTAATCTTCGCTGTTAACGAGCCAATCCTCTTTGGTGCGCCAATCGTACTGAACCCAGTTCTCTTTGTTCCATTCATCCTGGCTCCAATCGCCAACGTATGGCTCTACAAGTTCTTCGTTGATGTTCTGGGCATGAACGCCTTCTCCTATATCCTGCCTTGGACTACTCCAGGTACTATCGGTTTGATTGTAGCTACTGGTTTTGCCAAGCTGTCTTTCTTCCTGGCTCCATTGCTGCTGGTTGTGGATGCTGTTATCTACTATCCATTCTTCCGTGCTTATGATAAGCAGTTGGTAGAGCGTGAGGCTCTGATTGCTGAGGGTGCTCAGCTGGATGATGATGGTGTACCTGTAGAAGAAGCTGTAGCTGTTAAGGAAGTTGAAGTAAAGAAAGAAGCTCCAAAGGCTGTTGTGCCAAAGACTGAAAAGAAGGTTTTGGTTCTCTGTGCCTCCGGTGCCACCAGCTCCATGCTGGCCAAGGCAATTGTCAAGGGTGCCAAGGCTGCTGATGCTCCTGTTGATTCCATCGCTATGGCTTATGGTCAGCACAAGGATTGCATTACCGACTATGATTTGATTGTTCTGGCTCCACAGATGGCTTCCATGTTTGATGAATTGAAGCACGACTGTGACGAGAAGGGTGTACCTGCAGCTACCTGCTCCGGCAAGGAATATGTAGGACTTACCCGTAACCCTGCTGGTGCATTGGAATTTGCTCTGGCACATATTGCTTAAGTTATCCCTGTCAGTGCATTGATGTAATATTAATGTACTTCCTCCCAAGGGGCTGTGAGTGCCAATTAGCCTCACAGCCCTATTTTACTTTTATTAATCAAGGAAAACACGCAAAATACAACATTTTTCCGCATATACGTAACAGATATGGGTGGCGTGATACAGGAAAAAATATTAAAATCCTATATAGAAACAGCGAAATGATGTAAAACAATAAAGAAAAACCGCTATAAATTCCGTTTATGTCAGATTTTCTGATAAAAAACCAAATTATTATGACAATTTCTTCGCAACAAAAGTGGGGTTATAATAACTATGGCCGGAATTTGTCCAGCGGTGGGGGTAAGAATGCTGTATCAGAGGAGGAAGTATTATGAGTGGAATTCCTGTAATTACCATTAGCCGTCAATATGGTGCCGGTGGCCGTGAGATTGCTGGCCTGGTGGCTGAAAAGCTTGGTGTCAAGCTCTATGACCGTCAGATTGTCCATATTGCCGCAGCCAAAATTGGTCTTGATGATCTCAGCGAAAAAGATTTATTAGAGCTGGAGAACTATGTGAAGCCTTTGTCCATGAGCTTTTTGCCATTCCGTTCTTTTGGCATGAATATGACTGATTCCAGTCAAAAAGTCTTCATGACTGAATCTGCTGCTATTCGCAAGCTGGCACAGGATGGTCCTTGTGTTATTCTGGGCCGCAGTGCTGACTATGTATTGCGGAAGTTCGAGAACAAATTCTCCATCTTCATTTGTGCAGATGATGAATTCCGTGAGGCCAGAGGCAAGGAAGTCTATGGTGGCAAAACCTTGAAGGAGCTGGACCAGGAGGACAAGAAACGTGCTCGTTATTACAACTACTATACTGGCCAGAACTGGGGAGAAGGCCAGAACTATGATTTGGTTGTCAATACCAGCCGTGATTCACTGGACAAGATAGCCGATGCTATTATTGACTATATCAAGGTTGTTAAGGGGTAATTATTTCGTAAAAGAGGGGAAGTTAATATTATGTCAAACGGTAAAAATCGTACCTGGCAGCGTATAGCCTACGCCTGCGGCACTTTCGGTCATGATGTGTTCTACCAAATGATAGGTACATATTTCATGATTTTTGTTACCAGTAATCTGTTCAATTCAGATGATCCAACCAATGATGCCTATATGATAGGTATTGTTACTACCATTATTCTGGTATTGAGAATTGCGGAGCTTTTCGTAGATCCATTTATTGGTAATATTATTGATAAAACCAAAACCCGTTGGGGCCGTTTCAAGCCTTGGGTTCTGGGGGGTGCAGTTATCGCAGCTGTTACTCTGGCTATGCTGTTTACCGATTTCGGAGGTTTAACTGTCAGCAATCCAACCCTTTATCTGATTATTTTTGCTATTGTATATTTCATCATGGATATTTTCTACTCCGCCAAGGACGTAGCTATCTGGTCCATGATTCCGGCTTTGTCCTTTGATTCCCATGAGCGTGAGGTTACAGCCACTATTGCTCGTATTGGTTCTGTATTCGGTGCTCAGATGGTTACTGTTATCGTAATGCCAGTTGTTCTGTATTTCTCCATCAATCAGAATGGCGGTGCCGGTGATCCAACAGGCTGGTTTGCCTTTGCCTGCATTGGCGGCGGTATTGCTACCCTGGGTGCTATTATCCTGGGCCTGGGTACTCACGAGCAGGATAATGCTCTCCGTGAAAACAAGGAAGAAACTTCTGCCAAGGATGTATTGAAGGTTCTCACTAAGAATGACCAGCTCCTTTGGATGGCTATTGCTTATCTGGTTTATGGTATCGGTATCAATATTGTCAACAACTTCAACCTGTATTATTTCATCTATGTAATTGGTGATGCTACCAAGTTCTCTATTCTAGGTGTTATCAACACTGTTATCGGCCTGCTGGCTGTAGCAGCCTTCCCAATTCTCACCACCAAGTTCAGCCGTCGCAAGCTGTTCTTCTCTTCCATTGCTGTTATGACAGCTGCTCTGGTGCTTTATGGTATGAGCGGTACTAATGTTACCTTGGCTCTGGTGGCTGCTGGTCTCTTTACTCTGCCACAGGCTTTGATTTTCCTGGTTGTTCTCATGACCATTACCGACTCTGTAGAGTATGGCCAGTTGAAGCTGGGTCATCGTGATGAAGCAGTTTGCCTTTGCGTAAGACCTTTGGTTGATAAGTTCGCTGGCGCTGTTTCCTCTGGTATTATTGGCTTGGCTGCCATCTGGATAGGCATGACTGGCGGTGCCAGTGCCAGCGGTCTGACTGCTGATAATATGATGCGCTTGCAGATTATCATGTTTGCAGCACCTATCGCCTTGATGGTTGTGGGCGCTCTTATCTACCGTGCCAAGGTTACCTTGACAGAGCAGGAACATGCCCGCATTGTTGAGGAACTGGAAGAAAAATGGGAATCCATGAATAAGTAAAAAAATTAGTCCCCCCTTTCGCCACAGACGAGACGGGGGACTAAACAGTATAACTAGGTTGATTACAACCGCCAAAATTAATAATAGGTGAAAGACGGGGGTATATTTATGGCAATTCAGTTTAACGAAAAAACAAAGCAGTTTCATTTGACCAATGGCAATATCAGTTATGTGTTTGAAATCATGCGGAATGGACAGCTGGGACAGCTGTATTTTGGCAAGGTTCTGCCTCTGGAGGGAAATTATTCTCACCTCCAGGACAAGATGCATTATCGTTCTATGCTGGCTCAGGTTTACGAAAATGAATATAGATTTTCGCTGGAGCAGATAAAGCAGGAATATCCATCCTATGGAACTACAGATTTCCGTGAGGGAGCTGTGGAGGTACTGCATCAGGATGGCAGCAGACTTTCTGATTTCTGCTATGTGTCCCATGAGGTTGTTCCTGGCAAGCCAAAGCTGGAGGGACTGCCTGCTACCTATGTGGAAAAGGATGAGGAAGCAGAAACCCTGCTGGTAAAGCTCATGGATGTCAAGGACGGCATGGAGCTGATTCTGTCCTATACAATTTTTGCTAATTTTGATGCCATTGCCAGAAATGCTTATTTCAAGAATACTGGTGAGGAAGTAGTCAACCTTACCAAGGCCATGAGCCTCAATCTGGATTTGCCAGATGATGACTATGATATGGTGCAGTTTTCTGGCTGGTGGACTAGGGAAAGACATAAGAAAACTGCTCATCTGAGACAGGGTATTCAGTCCATTGGCAGTACCAGAGGCCAGTCCAGCCATACCCACAATCCTTTCTTGATTTTGAAGCGTCCTAATACTGATGAAAATCAGGGTGAGGCCATGGGTTTCTCTCTGGTGTACAGCGGTAATTTCCTGGCGCAGGTAGAGGTAGATACCTTTGATACCTCCAGAGTAATGCTGGGTATTCATCCTCAGTCCTTCTGCTGGCAGTTGAAGCCAGGTCAGCACTTCCAGACACCAGAGGCTGTTATGACCTGGTCAGATACAGGCTTGAATGGCATGAGCCATATTTTCCACGAGCTGTACCGCAGCCGTCTGGCTAGAGGCGTATGGCGGGACAAGGTTTGTCCTATCCTTATCAACAACTGGGAAGCCACCTACTTTGACTTTGATGAGGACAAGCTGGTAAGGATTGCCAGCAAGGCTCAGGAAGCAGGTGTAGAGCTGTTTGTTCTGGATGATGGCTGGTTCTCCACCCGTCGGGATGATTATCATGGTCTGGGAGATTGGACACCAAATAAGGAATTGTTGCCTAATGGTATTACCGGCCTTGCCCAGCGCATTAACGACATGGGCATGAAATTCGGCCTGTGGGTGGAGCTGGAAATGGTAAATAAAGATACCCCAATTTACAAGGAACATCCAGATTGGATTATCCATGTGCCAGGCCGTAAGAGCTCTCATGGCCGTAACCAGTATGTGCTGGACTTCTCCCGTCCAGAGGTGGTGGACTACATCCATGACGATATCTACAAGGTCCTCAGCACCGCAGATATTTCCTATATTAAATGGGATATGAACCGCAGTATTACCGAATGTGGATCCGCCGGCTGGCCAGCAGCTCAGCAGGGTGAAATCTTCCATCGCTATATCCTGGGAGTATATGATTTGTACGAAAGATTAACCTCAGAATTCCCCCATATACTCTTTGAATCTTGTGCCTCAGGTGGCGGTCGTTTTGACCCAGGCATGTTCTACTATGCACCTCAGGCCTGGGCAAGTGACGATAGCGATGCCTGCGAGCGTCTTTTCATTCAATATGGTACCAGCTACTGCTATCCGCTGTCCTTTATTGGTTCCCATGTTTCCATTACCCCAAATCATCAGGTATTCAGAAATACCAGCCTGAAATTCCGTGGTGATGTGGCTTACTTCGGCAGCTTCGGCTATGAGCTGGATCTGGGCCGTTTGTCTCCAGAGGAATTTGATGAGGTAAAGGAACAGATTAAGTTTATGAAGAAGTACCGCCAGCTGATTCAGTATGGCACCTTCTATCGCATCAAGGATCCATTTGCTGGCAACGAAGTAGCTTGGATGGTAGTATCTCCAGACAAGAAGCAGGCCATCTTTGGTTTCTATCGGATTTTGTCCAAGGCCTGCACTCCATTCAGCCTTACCAAGCTGCAGGGCCTGGATGAAAATGCTACCTACCATGTTACCATAGACAATGTAGAGGAAATGGGCAGCTTCACCGGTGCCGAGCTGATGCGGGCAGGCTTGGTAACTACTGATGAGTCCTGTGGCGAGCAGAAAACCGAAAAGAAGGTATTCTGTGGGGACTTCTATTCCCGCCTCTTCCTGTTGGAAGCCAAATAATATAGTCAGCAGAGAATCAGACCTCTTCCTGAGATTCCCGCCGGCGCATCTTTCGGTAGGCAGAGGGGCTCATGCCCTTCTGCCGCTGAAAGGCTCTGGTATAGGAGTCGCATTTGCTATAACCGCAGGAGTAGGCAATGGTTTCAATGGAAAGCTTGGAGGAATCCAGTAGATGACGAGATTTGTTAATCCGGCACTGCTGAATATATTCGTGAGGAGACATACCGGTTTTGGACTTGAAAAGGGTGGTCATATAGCTGCGGTTCAACCGTAGGTAATCCGCCAGTTCCTGTACTGTAAATGGCTCTGCCAGATGTTTGCGGATATACTCCAAGGCATTGGTTATATAATCATCGGTTCTGGTCTGAGGAATACTGTCAGTCTGAACCTCTGCCATAACGGCAAAGAACTCATGGAGCAGGGAAAGACGGCGGAAGTTGTTGACCAACTGGGCATCGTGGTATTTCAGCATGGTGGACACGCATTTGTCCAGCTGCTGGCCCTGAGCCTCAGTACAGGAGAAGATAGGATTGTCATGGCTAAGGCCTAGAGAGGACACGATGTTTTCTGCATCGCTGCCCGTAAAGGCAACCCAGATATAGCTCCAAGGCTCTTCTAAATCGCTTTCATAGCGGATAACCAGCCCTGGCTCAATCAGGAAGCCTTGACCAGCCTGTAGATTGTACACCTTGTTTTCATCATAGATAGTCTTGAAGGTACCTTTGCCGGAAAGAATGAAATGAATGAGATAATGGGGCCTCATACCTGGGCCATAGTAATGACCTGGATGGGTATGAGATTTACCAAAGGTGGTAATGGACAGGGCTGTGTCCTGAGCCGTAAGGACAATCTTTTCTGCATCTTCCATATGTATTCCTCCATTTGCTGGCTAACATCATAAACATCATTTTATTTTATCATATTCGGTATATTTTGTTAAATCTGAGGGAGTTTTGAAAAATGAGCGGATTCGAGATAAAAAACTTGGCAAATCCATTATATTTTGAGGAAAATGTCCTGCCTCCTCACAGCGACCACAAGTATTATGGTTCTGAGGCAGAGCTGGCCAGTGGCTGTTCCTCCTTTAAATATTCCTTAAATGGTCTGTGGCATATTCATGTAGCCCGCAATCTGGCAGAGCGCCCAGAGGGCTTTGAAGCCTCTGACTATGATTGCCGTCATTGGGATACCATAGCGGTGCCTGCCCATATTCAGATGGAGGGCTATGGCAAGCCTCATTATACCAATACAACCTATCCTTGGGATGGCCATGAGGCCATTGTGCCGGGAGAGCTTCCCCAGGAAAATCCTGTCGCCTCCTATGTAAAGTATTTTACTGTGCCAGAGGGCTGGCAGGATCTGCGGATTTCCTTTCAGGGAGCAGAAACCGCTTTGGCTGTATGGTTGAACGGTCATTTTGTAGGCTATAGCGAGGATAGCTTCACCCCATCAGATTTTGATTTGACTCCTTATGTACAGGCTGGGGAAAACAAGCTGGCGGTGCAGGTATTCCGCTTTGCCAGTGGCAGCTGGCTGGAGGATCAGGACTTCTGGCGGTTCAGCGGTTTGTTTCGGGGAGTTTATTTGTACACCGTTCCTCAGATTCATGTAGAGGATATGTTTGTTCATGCTGTACCTACCAAGGCATATCAGTCTGGCCAGCTTTCCTTGGAGATGAAATGGAATACCCCTGAGGCAAAGAAACTGATGGTAAAGCTCTTTGACAGCAACGGGGAGCTGGTGCTGGATGACTCCAAGCTGGTACAGGGCCAGGAAAGCACCTATGAAGCAGAACTGGAGAGTATCAAGCTGTGGAGTGCAGAGGAGCCAAACCTCTACAGAATGCTGTTGGTGGTAGAGAATGCCGCAGGCGAGGTGCAGGAGCTGATTCCTCAGCAGGTAGGCTTCCGTGAGTTCAAGCTGGATGGCAATATTATGAAGCTGAATGGCCAGCGGATTGTGTTCAAAGGCACCAATCGTCATGAATTTGACTGCTATAGCGGTCGGGCCTGTGACCAGAAGCTTATAGAGCAGGATATTATTACCATGAAGCAGAACAATATCAATGCAGTGCGCTGTTCCCATTATCCTAACAGCAGTCTTATCTATGAGCTGTGTGATATTTATGGCCTTTATGTAATAGATGAAACCAATTTGGAAACTCACGGCACCTGGATGAAAAATGGCGGAGATTTCCCTGATGAATATACTTTGCCAGATGGTCATCCTCAGTGGCAGGGCGCGGTGCTCCAGAGAGCAGCAAATATGCTGCAGCGGGACAAGAATCATCCGGCTATTATTATCTGGTCCTGCGGTAATGAATCCTTTGGCGGTGAAACCATCTTCAAGATGCATGAGTATTTCCACAAGGCAGATGCTTCCCGTCTGGTACATTATGAGGGACTTTTCCATGATAGAAGATTCAACGCTTCCAGTGATATGGAAAGCCAGATGTACACCCATGTGGCCGATATCAAGAAATTCCTGGCAGAGCATCGGGACAAGCCTTTTATCTGCTGTGAATATACCCATTCTATGGGCAATTCCAACGGCGGTATGAGCAAATACACCGATTTGACTGAGGAAGATGAACTGTATCAGGGTGGCTTTATCTGGGATTATGTGGATCAGGCCATAGCTGGCAAGGACAGTCATGGTGAGGATGTCCTTTTCTATGGCGGTGATTTTGGGGACAGACCAAGCGACTACAATTTCAGTGGCAATGGCATTGTTTTTGCGGATAGAAGCATTACCCCAAAGATGGAGGAGGTCAAGTTCAACTATCAGAACTTCTCCCTTTATCCAGAAGCCAAGGGAGTAAAGATTGTTAATAAGAGCCTCTTTACCAATACTGACAAATATGCCTTGAAGCTGTCACTCCTGAAGGATGGCCAGCAGGTTTGGGAAATGTCCACCTCTGTGGAGATTGCTCCCGGGGAAGAAGCCTTTGTAGATTATCCTTATCCATCCTTTGGAGCTGGAGAATATGCCTTTAATGCAGCTTTGGTGCTAAAGGAGCAGGAAAGCTGGGCACCAGTTGGCCATGAGGTAGCCTTTGGTCAGGGAGTGTCCAAAGTTGAAGCAGAGGGGGGTATCAAGGAATGGCTGGCAGGGAATTGTGTTCCAGCTATGCCGGCACAGGTTTTGGCTGGGTGCTCTGCCATGAGAATCTGCAAATCCGATATTAACATCGGCATCTATGGTCAGGGTTTCAGCGTGATGTTCTCCAGTGTAGCAGCAAATATTGTTTCCTATAAGTACAATGGGGTAGAGCTTATAGAGGAACAGCCACAGCTGAACTTCTGGCGTGGTCCAGTGGATAATGACCGAGGCAGCAGCCGTCATATTGACTGCGCTCCTTGGAAGCTGGCCAGCTTGTACCGCAGAGTCAAGACCATTGAGCTGTGGGAAAATGGCCAGTGGCAGAAGGTAGCAAGATTCTTTGGTGCCAATGGCATTGGCAATTATCAGGCGGAGGAGTTCAAAATCCGCTTTGGCTATATTGTGCTGGATAAGCCAGAAACCGTAGTAGCTGTTACTTATACTGTTACCCAGGATGCCACTGTGGCTGTGGAGCTGGACTACCAGCAGGTAGATGGCCTGCCAGAAATGCAGGACTTTGGCATGATTTTTACCCTGCCAAGGGAATACAGCCAGATTGCTTATTATGGTCTAGGGGCCAGTGATAATTATGCTGACAGACAGAATGGTGCCAGATTGGGCATCTTTGCCAGTGATACAGCCAAGGAATTTGCCCCATATCTTAGACCACAGGAATGTGGCAACCATTGCGGTATCCGCTGGTTCAAGGTTATGGACAAGAAGGGCAGAGGCATGGAACTTTTAGGGGATGTACCTTTTGAGGCCTCCGCACTGCCATACAATCCACATGAAATCGAAAACGCCCGTCATCCATATGATCTGACTCAGGTGCATCACACCTATTTGCGGGCATCTGCCGGACAGTCCGGTGTAGGCGGCGATGATACATGGGGTTCTCCAGTATTAGATGAATATACCATGAAGAATATTAGCAGAAAATTTGTCTTTAAGTTTAAGGGAATTTAATTTATTGAAAGCGGGGAAGTAAAAATGAAGAAGGAAGAATTGTTGCAGGGAATCCAGGCAGGTAAATATGATGAAATGCTGGTAAAACTCTATGGTCAGGAGGCTTTGACTGCTCAGAAACAGCGTTACAGCCAGGCTGTAGAAAAGTTTGCCACCCTCTATCCTGAGAGAGAAGATATGGAAGTATTTTCTGCTCCAGGCCGTACCGAGGTATGTGGCAACCACACTGACCATCAGCATGGCAAGGTGCTGGCTGCAGCCATCAATCTGGATGCTGTAGCTGTAGTAGGCTTCCATGAGGATGGGGTTATCCGCCTCCATTCCGAGGGCTATCCTGCCATTACTGTAGAGCTGTCTGACCTGGCTATTAACGAGGCTGAGCATGGTACTACCAAGGCTCTGATTCGTGGCATGGCTGCTCAGTTTGCCGACAAGGGTGTGAAGATTGGCGGTTTTGATGCCTATGTTACCTCTGATGTATTAGGTGGCAGTGGTCTTTCTTCTTCTGCAGCCTTCGAGGTGCTGATTGGCACAATTCTGGATATTCATTACAACAAGGGTGCTGTAGGTGCTGTGGATATTGCCAAGATGGGCCAGTTTGCTGAGAACGAGTATTTTGGCAAGAACTGCGGTCTGATGGACCAGATGGTTTCCTCTGTAGGCGGTTTTGTTTTCATTGATTTTGCTGATCCAACCAAGCCTGTTATTGACAAGCATGTCTGCGACTTCGCTGCTGCCGGCATCAGCCTGTGCATTACAGATACCAAGGGAAGCCATGCTGATTTGACTGCTGATTATGTTTCTATTCCTGTAGAGATGAAATCCGTAGCAGCTCACTTTGGCAAGGAGGTACTCCATGAGGTGGCAGAGGCTGATTTCTTTGCTGAGATTGGCGGGCTCCGGGGCAAGGTAAGCGACAGAGCTATTCTGAGAGCTGCTCATTTCTTTGCTGATGATGCCAGAGTACCACAGGAGGTGGCTGCTCTGGATGCCAAGGACTTCCAGAAGTTCTTTGACCTGGTAAAGGCTTCCGGCAATTCCTCTGCCAAGTGGCTGCAGAATGTTTACTCCATTCAGAAGCCAGAGGAGCAGGGTGTCAGCATGGGCCTGATGGTCAGCGAGAAGGTATTGGATGGCAAGGGAGCCAGCCGTGTACATGGCGGCGGTTTTGCTGGTACTATTCAGGCCTTTGTACCAACTGAGCTGGTAGATAAGTATGTGACTGCTATGGAGAACCTCTTTGGTGAGGGAAGCTGCTATAGATTGAATATTCGTCCTCTGGGCGGCGTTCAGGTTATGTAAAAATTGCAAGGGAGTGCTATTATGAATCGCGAGATAAACCGTCTGCTGAATTTTGGGCTTCAGCAGGGCTTGATAAAGGAAGAAGATTATTGCTATGCTGCCAATCGTTTGTTGGCTGTACTGAAAATTGATGAATTTGAGCCTGAGCAGGTGGAGGAAACTTTGCCTGTGGCAGACGGGATTCTTGACAAGATGCTGGACTATGCAGCAGAAAAGGGCTTGATTGAGAATACAGCCAATGAGCGGGATTTGTTTGATACAGCCATTATGGACTGCCTGATGCCTCGTCCATCTGAGGTAATTGCAGGCTTCAAGGCTGATTATGCCCAGTCCCCGGAGCTGGCTACGGACAATTATTACAAGATGAGCATTGCTTCCAACTATATTCGCAAGAGCCGTATTGACAAGAATGTTATCTGGAAAACAGCTACTGAGTACGGAGATTTGGATATTACCATTAATCTGTCCAAGCCAGAGAAGGATCCACGGGACATTGCCAAGGCCAAGCTGATGAAATCCTCCAGCTATCCCAAGTGCCTGCTGTGCCGTGAAAACGAGGGCTATGCTGGCCGGGCCAATCATCCAGCCCGCCAGACTCACCGCCTGATTCCTTTGGATTTCCACGGCAAGAGCTGGTTCCTGCAGTACTCCCCATATACCTATTACAATGAGCACTGCATTATCCTCAACGGTGAGCATGTGCCTATGAAGATTTCCCGCACTACCTTTGAGAATCTTACCCAGTTTGTTACCATCTTCCCACATTATTTTGCTGGCTCCAATGCAGATTTGCCAATTGTAGGGGGGTCCATTCTGTCCCATGACCATTATCAGGGTGGTCATTATACCTTTGCTATGGCCAAGGCTCCGGTGGAAAAGGAATACAGCTTTGCAGGCTTCCCAGATGTTCAGGCTGGCCGGGTAAAGTGGCCTATGAGTGCTCTGCGCCTTACCTCTGAGAATCTCCAGCAGCTGATTGATTTGGCTGAGAAGATTCTGAACCAGTGGAGAAGCTATAGCGATGAAGCTGTAGGTATCTTTGCAGAAACCAAGGGTGAGCCTCATAACACCATTACCCCAATCTGCCGGAGAGCAGGCAAGGCTTATCAGTTGGATTTAGTATTGCGCAACAATCGCACCGATGAGGAGAATCCTCTGGGTATCTTCCATCCTCATGCCAATGTACATCATATCAAGAAGGAGAATATCGGCTTGATTGAGGTTATGGGCCTGGCTGTACTGCCACCTCGCCTGAAGGAGAATATGGCTCTGATTGCTGAGGCTTGGCTGTCTGGCAAGGAGTCCATTGAGGATAATGAAAAGCTGGCTGTACATGGGGCTTGGTACAAGGAAATCAAGGCCAAGCATCCAGAGGTAAATGCTGACAATGTAGAAAGCATTATCAAGGATGAAATCGGCAAGGTATTTATGCAGGTGCTGACAGATGCAGGAGTATTCAAGAGAGATACAGCCGGCATGGAGGCGTTTGATAGATTTGTGGAAGCTTGTCAGTAAATAATAGGAGGAAAGAAAGATGGCAGTTTTGGTTTGTGGTGGAGCTGGTTATATTGGCTCTCATACAGTTTATACTTTGATTAATAAGGGTGAGGAGGTTGTGATTGTAGATAATCTCCAGACTGGTCATATAAAGGCTGTGCACCCAAAGGCAAAGTTCTATGAGGGAGATATTCGTGATGCAGCCATTCTGGACAAGATTTTTACTGAGAACAAGATTGACAGCGTGGTGCATTTTGCAGCCAATTCCTTGGTGGGTGAATCCGTTACCCAGCCATTGAAGTATTTTAACAACAATGTTTATGGTATGCAGGTACTGCTGGAAGCTATGGTAAGAAACGGTGTGGACAAGATTGTCTTTTCCTCTACGGCTGCTACCTATGGCGAGCCTGAGCGGATTCCTATTATGGAGGATGATCGTACCGAGCCTACCAATCCATATGGTCAGTCCAAGCTGATTATGGAAAAGATGATGAAGTGGGTAAGCCAGGCCAATGGTATCCGCTATGTATCCTTGCGTTATTTCAATGCGGCTGGTGCTATGGAGGATGGTTCCATTGGTGAGGATCACAACCCTGAGACTCATTTGATTCCTTTGATTCTGCAGGTGCCACTGGGCAAGCGGGATCATATTACCATCTTCGGCGATGACTATCCAACTCCAGATGGAACCTGTCTGAGAGACTATATCCATGTACTGGATTTGGCAGATGCCCATGTACTGGCTGTAGACTATCTCCGCAAGGGCGGGGATAGCAATATCTTCAATCTGGGCAATGGTCAGGGCTTCTCTGTAAAGGAAATGATTCAGGCAGCCAAGGAAGCTACCGGCGAGGAAATCAAGGTAGAAATGGGTGCCCGCAGAGCCGGGGATCCTGCCCAGCTCATTGCCTCCAGCGAAAAGGCCAGAAAGGTACTGGGCTGGAAGCCACGCTTCACCGATGTACACGATGTTATCGGCACCGCTTGGAAATGGCATCAGAACCATCCAAACGGCTATGAGGACAAAAACTAAGTCCAGCTAAAAATTAAAAATATCACACCCTAAAAAAGCAAATCCCCTAAAGCAGGTCAGGAAAAGACCGCTTTAGGGGATTTTTGTGGTAAATTGTGTTCGCTATGGTTTGCATTTATTTTTAGCTTATCGTAACAAAAATCATCTAATTGATGAGTTGTTATATGACTATAAATGCAGCTGCTAAGAAGTGTAAAATTGCGGTGAGGAAAGTTTAGAATTATTGCACTAATGGTCGTACAGTAGACTGCAATTGTTATAATTAACTATAGCTGGAGGTGAATTGTATGTCGTTGCGACTTCCGTGGGATAAACAAGAAACTGCATTGCTTATTGATGCATATATACGTGTAAAAAATAAGGAACTGTCTAATCGAGAAGCAGTAAAAGAAGTTTCTGCACTTTTACGTTATCGAGCAATTAAAGCTGGTAAAAAAATAGATAATGTATTCCGAAATGTAAATGGAATCACAATGCAGATGAAACTCGTAGGTGGCTTAATAGATAATAGTCATTCAAGTCTTCATAGCTATTCGAAAATTTTTAACGAAATGGTGACACTGTATAAAAATAATTTAGTAGAATTTCACAAAATATTAATTAAGGCAAAAAGTGAATGTGCCATGCAAGTAAAAGCAGGTAATGTTATTATAGCTGATAGTAGCAACACTGAAACTGCGAGTTGGAATTTTGCCCATGATAGCATTGATTTTATCAATATAATTCCAACGGCAATTTATTACTTTGGTGATTTACAGAGAGCTTTAGGCTGGGTAGAGGCGTTTCTTCATATTGTTCGTGCTATGCAGGATGACTATCCATCTATTATTCGAGGAATGGTAGGATATAGTTTTGTCGATATTGGAAAAGTAGTATTGACTAGTATTTCAGGAATTGATAGTTTAAGTAAACCTGTCGAATTGAATAACAGAATTTACCTTGAGACAAATTTAACTCCTAATGAAATGGTTTTGATTATTCGTATTCTGATGGATAGGTGTAATGTGGATTACAACAACGTTGAAATATGTTATAAGGAATTTAATTCAATTGGTGTTGTAGCAGAAGGCCCACAAGGATATGAATGTACAAACTCTGATATTTCAGCTATTAATGACTGTATTGTTCTGGAAGTTAAGGAAAGATATACAAAGATTCTGGGTGATAAATTTGCGGATGGCTTTAGACCTGAAAAGACAATTGATAGAAATCGTTTCAGAATGTACTACAATGATATGTTTGGAGAAGAGTTAAACGAAGATGATGATAGTCTTGTTTGTACTTTGATGAAGGTGGGAACTTCTCGAGATGAACGTATCTTCGTAAAAGATGAGACAGCGCAAAGGAGTCTTATTGAAGAAATAAATGAAACGATAGTAGAAACATTCCGAAAAGGAGCATCTTGTATTTGTTTGAAGTGCTTGTTTGTACGCTTTCAGCAACAACTTGCCGAAGTGCTCCACATTTATAGTATTAGCTCTTTTGAAAAAGTGTTATTGAGTTCAAAAAAACGCAACTACTTAAAGAAATATAATTATTTATTTGAATATAATAAAGAACCATCTTTGGCAGGAGATATTATAGAGTATATGGAAAAATCTCATTTACCAGTAACTTATTCTGAAATTGAAAATGCTCTTTGGTATATTCCTTTAGATAAAATTAAAGCTACCTTGGTTAACACATCTGGCATTGTGAATGTTGCAAAGGAAACCTATTTATATGCGCCTAATCTGCCAGTTAGCCAAAGTGATATTCAGCAGATTGCGGAATTGATTAATAATGCCTTGTTGCAGCGTAGTTACATTTCTGATGTAGAGCTGAGGCAGATACTGGAGGAACATTGTCCATCCGTATTAATGAATACAACAGGGTATCCTATTTGGGGGCTTCGTAACGCACTTTCCTATCTTCTACGTGAAATATTTTCATTTAGAGGCTCAATCATTAGCAATAAAAATGAAGAAATTAGCATGGTTGATGTTTTTTCTACTTTTTGCCAGAGTTCTGAACGTATTACAGTCGATGAGCTTAAGCAATTTGCAAGAGAGCTAGACACAGTAATCTATTGGGAGTCTGTATATAGTGAAATGGTTCGAGTCAATCAAAACGAGTTTATTAGCAAGGATCAGATTCATTTTGATATTAAAAAGATAGATCTGATTTTGGATAATCTTATCTCAGAGGCTTATACACCAATTAAAAAAATCAATTTATTCTTGCATTTTCCCGTTATTGATGTACGCTGGAATAATTTCGTTTTAGAAAGTTATGTGGCAAAATATAGTGAAAAGTTCAAGCTGCTTCATGTTGGCTATGCCGCTAGCGACTGTTGTGGTGCAATAGTTAGACAGGATGCAGGGATTTCAGATTATAGGACATTGATTATAGATGTTCTAAGCAAAAGCACTACTTGGGAAACTAAAAAAGATGCTCTTCAGTTGTTGGTTGATTTGGGATATCAGAAAAAGAAAAGCTATAGGAATATAGAAGAAGTTATGCGAGAAGCAAAAGCAAAATGGAAAACACATCAAAATTAAGATAAATAGAGGGAATGCCTCGAATATAGACAATTTTACCTTTTACTTTGTCTGTTTTAGTGACACAGTTAGGGTTATGGGAAAGAAATAAAAACGGAAATGTGTTGCAAAGAAGGAGAAAAGAGAAAACTATCATGTACCAATATATTTGGGATACGGAGACTGGTGGATTGCTGCTTACAACAGAAATTTCAAGGTTTAGCAAGGAGCCACGCCCGGTCTACTATAAAGAACTAGATATTCTGGGATTTGAACGTTATTGGAATTATCCCAAAGATGACAGCGCACCATTGATGTGGGCTGAAGCAAACAACTACATATACAAAGGCCGCCCTGTAGCAAGAACTAAGGGCGGATCTGTTTATACACAACCAGAATTGATTGTTTTGGAGTCTCCAGAACCTAACAACGGAATGTTAGATTTTGTTGATGTTAAAGGTATGGTTCAGAAGAATCAAGTCTTACTGGAAACACTAACGCAAGAAACCATTCAAAAAATCTACAATGTTTATCGTGAACACAAGAAAGATATAGATGTATTCTACGTTGCTTTTAGCGGTGGTAAAGATAGTGTCGTAGCACTTGATTTAGTTCAAAGATCTTTGCCGCATGATGATTTTCTTGTCATATTTGGTGACACAAGGATGGAATTTCCTGACACCTATAAGGTTGTGGGGCAAATCGAGCAGTATTGCAAGGAATACGGAATAGAGTTTTTCAGAGCACAATCAAAACTGGTTCCTTCTCAAACTTGGAAGATTTTCGGACCTCCGTCGACTACAACAAGATGGTGCTGTAGTGTTCATAAAACCTCTCCACAAATTAACCTTTTGAGACAGATTACTGGCAAGCATGATTTTACTGGCATGGCATTTACTGGTATTAGAGCAGAAGAAAGCCTTGCTCGAAGTGAGTATGATTCCGTAAGCAAGGGCAAGAAACACAGTGGTCAGCTAAGCTGTCACAGCATTCTGGAATGGAACTCTGCAGAACTGTTTCTCTACATCTTTGCGAGAGGACTTATCATAAATGAAGCATATAAAAAGGGCAATTCCCGTGCAGGTTGTCTTGTATGTCCGAACTCGTCGGGGCGACACGAATATATTAAGAGAACGTGCTATCAGACGGAAATCGACCACTACTTAGAAATGATTGCTTCTACAAGCGGAAAAACTAATTACAGTCCGGAAGAAATGAAGATGTTTATTGACTCTGGGTATTGGAGAACCAGAAAATCTGGTAGAGAACTTAATTTTGGACATGACTGCTTTGAGGTTAAGTCTGATTCAGCTCCGCCTATTATCACGGTATATAAAACCCAGCTCCATTGGGAGATGTGGGCGAAAACGGTTGGTGAGTTTTATCAGGCAGAACCGGATTTGTACATTATCAAGTATCTTGATAAGCTGTATCAAATCAAACTTGAAAGAACCGATACAAGTATTTCGTTCTTACTCTTAAATTGCACTAAGAGCAAAGATGATGTTAGGTTCTTCTCCCTTTTCAGAAGCGTTATCGTTAAAACGCTCTATTGCATTGGCTGTGGTGTATGTCAAGCGGAATGCAAAAGCCATTGCATTGATATGACGAACGGCATAAAAGTCGGTGATAACTGTACGCATTGCTATAAATGCCATGATATACATGAACATTGTTTAAGATACAACTCAATTAGAAATAAGATTTCGGAGGGAAGAAAAATGACTGGATTAGACAGGTACTTTAGTTTCGGCGCTCGTGCTGAATGGATGGATATTTTCTGTAGATATGACTGTGGTGCAGAGTTCTGGATGTCCGATGGTGATGGTTTGGTAGCAAACAAGAAAAAAGACGCATTCAAGAACTTTGTTCAGGATGCAGGACTTGTTGTGTTCGATAAAAAAGCTGAAGGTGACAAGTATACCAAGTGCATTCCTACCGCAGCAGCAGAAGCAGTATGCAGAATCGGCGCAAGTGAAGAAACTGCATGGGCACTGATCCTGTGTAATCTTGTTTATACCCCTGCCTACAACTGGTTTGTTAATAATCTGAAGCAGGGTGTTTACTATACGCCTGACTCTATTAAGATGATGCTCTCTGATGTCATGGAAAATGACTTAAAGGGTTTGGGCAAGAGAAATGTCGTTGACGCTTTCAAGATTGTTATGACGAAAACGCCTTTGGGCACTTCTCGTATTTTTGCTGAGTGTGATGCTGACGAAAAAGTCAGTGCATCCGGCAAGGAATCCATCACCCTCAACTCCCTGGTGCGATGTGAATGGAATGCTCCTGATGCGAAGGTTATCCTGTACAGCCTGTACAAGTTTGCTGAAGCTTGCGGTGACTATTATCAGTTTACTCTGGAGACCCTGCTTGATGATTCCATCGAGCGTGATGGTGTAAGCCCTACCTGTATTTTCGGACTGGATAGAGAAACTATGATTCGTGTTCTGAATGGTTTGGCTGTAAACTATCCTGAGTTTATTTCGGCATCTTTTACGCTTGATTTGGATACTATCACACTCCGTCCCACTGGCTCTGAGTTGACTTCTGAAGATATATTGAAGCTGTTCTAATAAGGAGGGTATGACCATGGCTGGCAAGAAACTTTATAAGGATTACTTTAATATAGATCCTAAATATTATGCAGCAGTAACCGCAGATTTAATTGAAAGCGGTATGGTAAGCTGGAGAAGTTTCTACCCACACGAAACATTTGTGAAGCTGCTCGAAAAAACACATACTGTATTGTCCGGTAAAGAGCCTCGCTCTCTGTGGGTTGAAGGTGCGTATGGCACAGGTAAGTCCCATGCAGCACTTACGGTAAAGTCATTGCTGGATGCTACCGACGAGGAAGTAAAAGACTACTTTGATGACTATGGTTTGAGTAAGGATCTCTGTCAGAAGATTATTGCTGACAAAAATGATGGTTTACTCATTACCATTCACAGAATTGGTTCTGGCTCCATTCGTTCTGATCAGGATCTGATTCTTGCTGTTCAGGACAGTATCATGTCTGCACTTGAAAAGCACGGAATCACTAATCGTGGTGAAGCGTCCCTGCGTGATGCCGCTTTGAAATGGCTGAAGAAGAAAGCAAACCGTGACTATTTCAACACTCTTATTGCCGAGGAGCAGTATGCGTGGACGTTTGGCGGAAACGATGTTGATGCTGTTATCGACCGTTTGCAAAATGGAACTCCGGCAAAGATTGCCAAAACGATGAGAGACATCATTACCGTTGCAGAAAATAACGGTATTACTGCTTTGCGTCTGGATGTTCAGGGCATGGCAGACTGGATTAAGAATATTATCTCTGAAAATCAGATTAAAGCCATTCTGTTTGTTTGGGATGAGTTTACTGAGTTCTTCCAGAACAACCCTAACTCCCTGACTGGTTTTCAGACTTTGGCGGAAATCAGCCTTTCCCATCCTTTCTACTTTATGATCGTGTCTCACGAGAGTAGAAGTTTGTTCCTTAATGCGGAAACGGCGAAGAAGATCCTTGACCGTTTTGTTACGCCTGTAAAAATTGAATTGCCCGAAAATATGGCATTCCGTCTGATGGCGCAGGCAATGAAAACCACTCAGGATACCATGCTTAAGAGCGAATGGGAAGAATATAAGGGTGAGCTGACGGACGATTTGGCTGGCGTATGCAGCTACATCACCTCCAGCATGAAAAGCACATCTACTTTGGGACAAAAAACAGTTTTGTCTGAACAGGAATTACAGGCTATTGTGCCTATTCATCCTTATGCAGCACTGTTGCTGAAGCATATCTCTGTTGCTTTCAGTTCCAACCAGAGAAGTATGTTCGACTTCATTATTAGTAATGACATGACCGATGCCAAGGCGTTTAAGTGGTTCATCAACAATTATGGTCCTTTAGATAGGCCAAATTTGTTGACCATTGATATGCTGTGGGATTTCTTTTACGGAAAGGGTCAGAATGGTCTGAACGATGATGTTCGTGTCATTCTGGACTCTTATAGCTTGCTTCGTTCTGACAAGATGACACCTGATGAGCAGCAAGTGCTGAAAACTGTTCTTCTTTTGCAGGCGATTTCCTTGCGTATCAGCGATGTTGATCTGCTGAAGCCTAACGAGCAGAATGTTGACCTTGCTTTCTCCGGCACTGGTTGGTCTAAGGGCAAAGCCCGTTCTATCGCAGAGAAACTTGTTCGTGATGGTATGCTCTTTAAGCGTACTGTTGGTGGTGGTAAGTCCGAGTACACAATTGCAAACAGCACAGGGGATGCTGCAACAATTAAAAAGCTGAAAGATACTGTAATCAGAGAAACTAAGACTCAGGATCTGATTACAAACGCTGATTTGATTGGAGCGATTATACTTCCTCCTGCTATCAATGGCAGATATATTCTCAATGGCGCTGCCTATGGTAACTTTACCCCAGCTGTGGCGAAACTTGCTGCATCATCCCATTCGAATCGTTTCTCCGTATTGGTGACCTTTGCTTTGAATGATGACGAAGCAGCTCAGGTAAAGAATCAGGTTGTTAGCAGTATTAAGGCTGTAAAGCACGATTTCATTTATGTCGATGCAAGTCTTTCTCCTATGGGTAAAGACTTGTTTGAACAGTATATCGAGAGCATGGCTTACAGCCGTTACTACGCACAGAACGATAAGCATCGTGCAGGTGAGTTCCAAAAACATGCTGCAAAGTGCCTGACCGATTGGAAAGAGAAGATTGCTGGTGGTGCTTTCATGCTGTATAGCGCAGAGCATCCGAGCGGAAAACGATTGGCTAATATTACGGCCTTGCAGGAAGAATTTAACCTGATTAGCCATCAGAAATACTTCTATGGGCTTGAGGGCTATGATGTAAAGCGTGACCTTTTCGTTGGTAGTGCGCTTGCCCAAGGTGCGGAATGTGGTGCCACTCAGACTCTGAAACAGACATTTAAGGAGCCTAAACTAGAAACAGCGCTTGCAGGTGCATGGGGTATCGAAAACTATTGGGAAGATCCTACTAAGCGTAGCTTGTCCATCGTTCAGATTAAAATGAAAGTTGAAGAACTGATTCAAAAGGGATTCAACTCTCCTTCTGGTCGTGTTTGCGTGGCTGATATTTATAGCGAGCTGGAACAGGCTCCTTATGGATTCAGAGCTACTAACCTTGCAGCTTTTGTGATGGGCTTTGTTTTGAAAGAATACGCAACTTCGGACTATTTTTGGAGCAATGGCTCCACCAGCGAAAGTATGTCTGTTGATAAGATGAAAATGGCGATTGCCAATGCTATGAAACAGACGGTTTCTCATGATAAGAAATACAAGCCTGAATATATTGTTGCTATGAGCGCAGAGCAGAGAGCATTCTTGAAATGCACTTCTGAAGCGTTTAGTATTCATATGACTAAGTGTGGGTCTATCGAAAGTGCAAGAGATCAGGTGCGTATCAGCATGAAGAATCTCTCGTTCCCGATATGGTCTGTTAAGTCCATTCTGGAAACTGTTGAGATGCATACTCCTGTGGCTACAGTTGCGAATGTGATTGATGATTACTGTGGCATTGCTAATACCGCTAACAGTTCCACGGCTTCTGAAAGTGATCTGGCAGATGCAATCGGTCGTTTGGTTATTCAGAACACTTCTTTGACTGAAGATCTTACCCGGCTTCTCACAAATGATATGTGCAGAAATGGTATGCTGGCATACATTGACGCATATCAGGGTGGTGCTTTGAAGACCCTTGCAGCCCAGATTGGTGATGGCGGTGCATATCTCGATCAGGTAAAACAGAAGTTTAATGCAGATGCCGCAAACTGGGTTTGGAACACCGAGACTGCTGATGACAAAATCAATGATGTTATTCTTGATTATCGTATTATCGCAGAAAGTGCCAAGAGCATCCCTGCTTGTTGTAGTATCAGAGATGTTGTTAGCGGTTGGAATAACCGCACCAATAATATCAAAATGGCATTTGACGCTCTGAAAAAAGCTGCTGGTGATTTAACTCCTTTCCTTGAAGAACTACATCGCATGAAGCAGACGAATACTTTGTCTGACCAGAATAAAGAGAAGTTCTATTCTCTCTTGGTGTCTCAGAGAGAAGCTTTTGATAGATTTTACGGCGATCAGATTCCGTATTTTAGAACCGTTGCGGAAATCTTCATTGATGGAATGGACAGCGATGATGTTCTTAAGCTGTATCAGGACATTCCTGCTGGTCAATTTACGAAGTCCTCTACCGAATATATGACCTATGTTGAGAATGCCGTTAAGGTATTCCTCCAGAGCCAAGCGAAGAAGCGTTTGAAGGATTTGTGGGTTGAAAAGACTGGAACGGAAGATCCTCGTGACTGGTCTGCACGTTTTGATACTCCTATTCTTTGTATGATTGATGATGAAGAACGTCCTGAAGCAAAAGAAATCTTCAATATTATGATGGAAAATTCTCCATCTGAGATGTTCATCACTCGTGCAATTGAATATTTGAACCGTGTAACCTACTTCGACAGACTTGCCAACAAGGAACTGCGTGATAAATACTTTATGAGTCGTGTTGTTGGTGATTATGAACTGATGCTGGATGATGCACAAGCAATTAGAGAATATTTGATTGCTCATGTTACTGTTCGTCCGTATGATTGGATGGATAACTCAACTGTACAGAATCAAATCAGAATGCTTGCAGAGAAGAAGTATAAGACTGGTGGTAGTGAAAAGGTTTGGGCTGTTGTTGAAAAGATGGATGCAACAGAACTTCGTCACTATCTGAGAGACTTGATTTCGGATAATGTTAAGGTGGGTATCGAAATCTTAAAGAACAAATAAGGAGGGCATTTATGTACTGTAAGACTGTAAATGAATGTTTTCAAGAAATAAATGCATATTGCACTGGCAAACCTTGGGGGCATCCTCTCTTGGTGAATCTGGAAAACTTTAATGATTTTCAAACTGTTCTTCAGCGACTGGAAGCAGACACCAGTAAGCAGTGCATATTTGTTTCTCAATTTACACAGAAAAATGGTTTGCCAATCATTGACGATGCCATCGCAAAGATAATGGGAAAAGAAATCTATGTGATGGTTGGTGCATCACAAGCAGCTATGCTAAGAAATGAGACTGCTGTAGATACACTTGTGGACGAGTTGCTTGGTTTAAGTATATCCGGTCATGCGATTATTTTGCTGAATCATTGCAAGAAATTTATTGACCGATATTTACAACGTGATCCCCGCTATGATCGTCGAGTTGTTCTGGTGGAGGGAAGCACATCTCCACTCCCGCAGATAAAACTAACCGATAATGAAGATGTATGTGTAGAATTCAAACCTTTGAATGGTATTCAAGGGCTTTTGAAGTACATGGAGAAAATGGATGATGCTAAACTGCAAGCACATCCAACACTGACTGTATTGACCGGTTTCAAAACTTCTCTATTTAGACAGTCCTTATATTCCGTAACCGAAAGCACAGGTATCTACGATGCTGTATGTCAGAAGTATTCTGATTTGTTACTGACTAAAAATGAGTACGGTACACAAGAGCAATGGGCTTGGTTACTTAATGCTATGAAAGGGGTTGATACCTTCTCTGCGTTTATATGTTCTAATTTCGGAGCAACCACAAATTTAATTGTTCACTTAGATAATGTGCTGGAGATGGGTGACAAAAACAAGTTCTGGCTCCTTTGGCTTGCTATGCAAGTATTTGGTGCAGGAACCAACAAGTATGTAGCTCGTATCCTTGCGAATTCTGATTCTGCTGATACATTTGAACACTCCTTGTACAGCGAACTTATCAGCATCAAACATGATGACCCTATGTTTGATACATACTATGCAGAAAGAAAACGCATCCTCGATAGCATTCCAGAGAATCTTCCGTATATCGACGATTATTGCGACCAGATAGGTATACATGAGAAGTATGCAGTATGTTATTTGACAGCAGCAAGCGAGCGTGAGCGTTATGAACTGGTCAAGAACCTATCCATTTATGATTATAGCGAAGATGAAATTGGAACTGTTTTGAAAAATGGCTTCCCTGACATCTACAGCTATATGCAACCGTTCGCATTTGATGTACTAAATACCAAACTACCAGATGCAGATAACTCTCTGCGTGGAGAATTGACCACTTATTTTGTGCAATACAAACAGCAAAAGCTGACCAATCGTATTTTGGACGGGTTTATGTCTACAGTAGATACTTATGCTGTTGATAGACCGTTTATGAAGTTACAACCTCGAAGTAGTATTGTATCCAAACTTGACAAAAGTAAGACTAGATTTTTCTTCTTTGATGCGTTAGGTGTTGAGTACCTTGCATTCATTCAAAGCAAGTGTGAAAAGTATGGTTTGATTTCGGAGTTTGCTATTGGTCGCTGCGAACTTCCTTCCATCACTTCTGCAAATAAGGAATTCGAAAACACTTGCCCGAATGTAAAGAAGATATCTGATTTGGATGAATTGAAGCATCACAGCATGGTTTATGATTATACTACCTGCCCTTATCCCATTCACTTGTTCCGTGAACTGGAAATCATTGATGCCGAACTACGACGCATTCAAACTCAGTTAGCACAGGGAACCATTCAAAAAGCAGTTATTCTCTCAGACCATGGTGCAAGCCGTTTGGCTGTACTATATGGAAAAGAATCTGCCTCCAATATTGAACTCGCAGAGAAGGGTATCCATAGCGGAAGATGCTGCAAAATCGACGAAGATCCACATCTTGCACAGGCATCCTACGAAGATGGATATGCTGTTCTTGCCAACTATGAGCGCTTTAAGGGAAGCCGTGCAGCAAACCTTGAAGTTCATGGCGGTGCAACCTTGGAAGAAGTCCTTGTTCCTGTAATCACGTTGGAAAGAAAACCTGACAATATTACTTATTGTTTTGTCGATCCGGTAATAAAGTTTAAGATGGGTCAGGATGCAAGAATTACGCTATTCTCCAATATGCCCATGAAGCAACCTCGCATTCAAGTAAAAGGTATTTTTTATGAGGGCACATTTGTCGGAGACAAAAAACACGCTGAGTTTGTTATGCCTGAACTGAAACGCACAAATTCATATGAAGCCATTGTGTATGACGGCGATAAAAATGTTGGCATTACGCTTAGTTTCAGCATTGAACGAGCAACAAAACAGAAGAATCTGTTTGGAATATAAATAAGATTGGAGGGATTCGTAATGGATGATTTTATAAATCGTCTTAAAGATGCTTTTGATACCATGGTGGTATTCAAAGATCTTAAGCAAAATAATTTTATTTCTTCTTTCAATCTTCCGTCTTTCATGCGTGATTATGTTGTAAAAAATTTTCAAGATGATGATGGAGAGGTTGATGTAGACAGTGCTTCGAACTTTATCAGAACCTATATTCCTAAGAAAGAGGATTGGAAAAACCTTAAAAATAGAATCATAAACAATAGCGAAACTATCAAGATTCTTGCAAAAGTGTGTGTCGAAATTAATATTCGAACTGGCGAAATTTCTTTCGCCCTTCCTGATTTCGGCCTCGGCTACAAAGATACAACCATTCCTCGTGAGGTTTGGGACACTTGTAGCGAAGCATTATTAAAAGCAGAAGAAAACTGGGGGATCATTGAATTAGGTTACCAGTATCCGTATGATGCAAAAACTCCGGGTAAAATTAAACTGATGGACTTCACAGATTTCTGTCCGTATGAAACTGATTTGGAAGAATTTAAGACTGCCCGTGAAAGCTTTTCTTTGGATGAGTGGATTGATATTTTGTTGTCTGCGGTTGACTACAATCCTGATGGATACGAAAGTAGAGTGCAGAAATTGTCCGTTATTCAGCGTTTATTACCTTTCGCAGAAAAAAATCTGAATCTCATTGAACTTGCACCACCAGGTACTGGCAAATCATACCTATTTGGTCAGATTAGTCGCTATGGCTGGCTTGTTTCCGGCAAGGTAACTCGTGCAAAATTGATTTATGATATCGGTAAAAAGGCTGATGGTATTGTTTCCTATAAGGACTTTGTTGCTTTAGATGAAATACGAGAAGCGGAATATATGAAAGATACAGAACTTCATTCTGCCATGCAACAGATTATGGAAAACAGAAAATACAATGCGCCCGATGGACATGAGGTAAATGTAGATGCTGGTATTGTGTTCCTAGGTAACATTTCAGGCAGTGCCATGGATGAGTATAGCAATATGTTCCTTGAGTTGCCTGAGCCATTCCATAGAGTTCCTTTCTTGGATCGTATCCATGGTTTTATAAAAGGTTGGGATTTGCCGAGAATGAACGATGATTTGAAAGCATTTGGCTGGGCCTTGAACTCAGAATACTTCTCCAGTATCATGCATGAACTTAGAGATGACCCTTCTTATAGAGCCATAGTTGATGCTCGAATTGATATGCCACCTAAAGCGGATACTCGTGACACAGAAGCTATCAAAAGAATTTGTACCGCATACCTGAAATTGCTGTTCCCGCATGTTCGTAACCCTCAGGATATTGCTTCTCGTGATTTTTATCGTTATTGCTTACAACCTGCAATGGATATGCGTGCAATTATTCGCATACAAATGGGAATTGCAGATGAAAAGGAATCCAGAAAAACTGTTCCGAGTTTTTCTGTGATTGATGCGTAAGATTAAAAAAATATCTTGTGTTTCTTGCGGGAAGGAAACACTTGAAAAGGACGAGATTGGAATTAACAAGAAACTATTTGGGCATCAGGTTAAAAACTTTTACTGTATGGATTGTCTCGCAGAATATCTAGGCGTATCAGTTCAAGATATTTTGGATAAGATTGAGGAATTCAAAGATCAGGGATGCAAACTGTTTGGGTGATTAATATGAAAGTATACGCAGATCATGCAGCAACTACTAAATTAGATATCGATGCTTTTGAAGTAATGAAACAATTTCTTCTTGTTGACTTTGAAAATGCTTCACAGGCATATTCGTTTGCGCGAGCAGCAAAATCTGCATTAAAATCTGCTCGTGTAGCAATAGCAAATTGTATTAATGCTGAACCTGAAGAGATCTATTTTACATCAGGTGGGACAGAGAGTGATAATTGGGTTATTAAGTCTACAGTTTTTGCTAGCGGCGATAGTCCCAATATTATTACTTCACAGATTGAACACCATGCTATTTTACATGCTTGTCATGCAGTGAAGCGTATAGGTGCCCACGTGGTGTATCTTCCAGTAGATTCTGCAGGAGTTGCTCAGCCGGATACTTTGTCGGAATATGTTAGTGATAATGTAAAACTTGTGTCTATTATGTTAGCTAATAATGAAATAGGAACTATTCAACCAATCAAAGAATTATGTGAATTGGCTCATTTTAAAGGCGCATTATTTCACACAGATGCGGTGCAAGCAGTGGGGCATATTCCGATTGATGTGAAAAAACTCAATGTAGATATGCTCTCAGCATCTGCTCATAAGTTTAATGGACCAAAGGGGATTGGTTTTCTCTATATCAAAAATGGTGTACCTATGCTACCCTATGTAGATGGCGGAACACAAGAGTTTGGAATGCGCGCGGGTACAGAAAATATTGCATCAATTGTAGCAATGGCTGTTGCATTAGAAAAAAACTGCAATAGGATGCACTCTGTTAATGACTATTTGATAAGATTAGAACGTAAACTGCTTACATCTCTACAGATTGCAGGTTTGGATTTTATTAGAAACGGTAGTTGCGACAGAATCCCTGGAAATATGAGTCTGTCATTTCGTGGCTCTGAGGGTGAGATGCTCCTTCATAGACTTGACTTAATGGGAATTGCGGTTTCCACTGGTTCTGCTTGTGATAGTGAAAGTACACAGCTTTCTCATGTTTTAAAAGCTATTCATGCTCCAAGTAAATATGCGAATGGAACAATCAGAATATCCTTGGGGTATGAAAATACAGAAGAAGAAATAAACTACATTGCAGAATCATTGATAAAGATACTTAAGCACTCATGAAATTATTTATTGTAATGTGAAGTTTGATGATGGATATTTAATGAGTAGATTACTTTATATTATAGACTGCAACGCCGAAACGGCAAAATCTGTCTCTTTATAGAGATATTCTGAGAAATGAATTTGGTGCGGTAAGCTGTTTTTACTGTCACAAAAAATTAACAGATAAGTCCCAGGTGGATCATGTGATTCCTTAGCAGATGGTGCGGGAGGATAAGCTATGGAATTTTGTTCTGGCTTGTCCTTCTTGTAATGCAAGCAAAAATAATCGTATTCCAGCAAAGCCTGTTATATGTTTCGTCATTGAGAGGAATGATATTATCCGTACGTATGGCAGTTCACTGCAATGTGTAGCGGAGGATTTTCAAAATTATAGTGATGATATGATGGTTAATCTGTGGGGATATGCCAAAAATGGTGGGTTTCAGGAGTGGCAACGGTGATAATCTCAATAAATAGCACTATATTTTGCCAAAAGAAAACCGACCTGCAAAAATTAGATTTTAGGTCTAACTTTTGGGGATCGGTACATTTTAGGTCTAATTTTTGAGGTTGGTATAGGTCTAGCTAGAGTGGATTTTCAATATTATTCATTAGAGCATAGTAAGATAACGGCTAAATTCCGAAGGTGGGATTCCTAGAGCTTTCATAGCATCCTCTGGGGAGAGGTGCATATTAAATAGTCAACCATGACATTATTCTCCAGGCAATATTTAATGGCTGCATCGACAGCATGGTCAATCTTCATGCCCTGCCGTCGAAAATACTTGTAAGCGTTGGAAAAATGCTGTATTCGTCAATAGGTTGACATTTATTTTTCAAATCCTTATTCATGCCATCAGCTAGATTATATACATGAACAGTTAGCCTTAATTTATCAGAACTGGTTTCAAAGGAATCACTTAGTTTTAGGATTTGGTGTTCAAATGATGTATCGTTCCCGTCATAGAATACAAAAAATTCAGGAGCAGGCAGTTTAACTAGCTTTTTGCCGTAAATCTTCTCATGATAAGAGCTGGTATAACGTTTGTATAGCTCATCAACATAACTGAGAAAACGCAAGGGCATATTGGGATTAATGGTGGTTTGTGTTTATCGTAATATCTGATGATTCGTCAAAATCTGAATCATTTAGTGCATTACAGAGTGACAAAAGATGTGATTCATTACTCATGAAATGGCAAAAAACAGTATCGCGAATTTTTCTGTTTGTCATATAATCCCACTTTCACATAAGAAAACATGTTTGCAATTTAATTAGAACATAGTAAAAGATGCTAGGCAATTGAATTTATGATTGAATTGTGGTCGTATAGTATTCTTTTTGCAGTTCCACAATCTTCTTGCTTGCAGGAATAGTCTTGCGGGCTACCATATTTTTCATAGCTTTCAATACTTTGACTTTGATAAGGTTTGAATTTTGGTCGGTAATGGTGAGAGTTTGGCTGGACTTGTTATGGGAAAATACTAAATGATGATTTGCAGAATACATCAATTACCTATATGGCGATATGGGAGTACCCTTTCAGGCACGCTCTCGCTACTTTTCTCGCCTAGC
>ERZ506419.3-NODE-3-length-56110-cov-12.8085_pt1 | contig 56110 bp, 53 predicted proteins | sample MGYA00513054_ERZ506419 | MGnify/ENA metagenome assembly ERZ506419 | reverse complement strand
GGCTATGTGGTTCCACCTGTTCCCATTCCGAACACAGTAGTTAAGCACATAAACGCTGAAAGTACTTGGCTGGAGACGGCCTGGGAGGATAAGAAGTTGCCGGTTACAAAGAGGTTATCTGAATTAAGATAGCCTCTTTTTGTTTTATGGTCACTTTTGTCAGTCAATGTTCCAATATTTATGGTAAAAGTTATGCCCTTACCTAAATTTTTATGCAGGTTTTGCTTCTATATGATAGAATATATAGGAATGTGATATTTGCTAAATGGAAGGGAGCTATTCTAGTGAAATTGGTTATTGGCTGCGACCACGGCGCTTTGGAGCTGAAGGAAGCAGTAAAAAAGGTTTTGGCAGAATTTGATGATATTCAGGTAGAGGATATGGGTACATATACAGAGGCTTCTGTAGATTATCCAGACATTGCCGAGAAGGTTTGTGGCAAGATTACTGCTGGGGAGGCAGACAGAGGTATTTTGCTCTGCGGTACTGGCTTGGGTATTTCCATTGCTGCTAACAAGGTAAAGGGTATCCGTGCTGCACTGTGTCATGATGTTTTCTCTGCTCGTATGTCCAGAGAGCACAATGATGCAAATGTGCTGGCTATGGGTGGCCGGGTAATCGGTTTTGGCCCTGCCGGCGAGATTGTCCGCACCTGGGTTACTACTGAATTTTCCCATGATGAGCGCCATCAGCGTCGCATTGACAAGATGATGGCTTTGGCTGAGAAATAAGCTATATCTAAGCATTTTTCTCATTTGGTTAAAAGTATCAGGAGGTATTTGTATGGCATTGATGAATGATTTGAACACTGTAGATCCAGAGGTTTCCAAGGCAATTGACCAGGAGTTGAATCGTCAGAGAAACAAGCTGGAGCTGATTGCTTCTGAGAATATTGTCAGCAAGGCTGTTATGGCTGCTCAGGGCAGTGTCCTCACCAATAAATATGCAGAGGGCTATCCAGGTAAGCGTTACTATGGTGGCTGCGAATACGTAGATGTGGTAGAGCAGCTGGCTATTGATAGAGCCAAGGAACTCTTTGGTGCAGGCTATGCCAATGTACAGCCTCATTCTGGTGCTCAGGCCAATATGGCAGTGTTCTTTGCCCTGTTGACTCCTGGTGATACTGTTATGGGTATGAATCTGACTGATGGTGGACATTTGACTCATGGCTCACCTGTTAATATGTCTGGTAAATACTTCAAAATCGTGCCATATGGTGTTAGCGAAAAGACCGAGATGCTGGATTATGATGAGATTCAAAGAATTGCCAATGAGTGCAAGCCAAAGCTGATCGTAGCTGGTGCCTCTGCCTATGCTAGAACTATTGATTTCCAGCGCATGGCTGAGATTGCCCACTCTGTAGGTGCATATCTCATGGTGGATATGGCTCATATTGCTGGTTTGGTAGCTGCAGGCCTGCATCCAAGCCCAGTTCCATATGCTGATGTAGTTACTACTACTACTCATAAGACTCTCCGCGGTCCTCGTGGCGGTTTGATTCTCTGCAAGGATGAGGAGTTTGGCAAGCAGTTCAACAAGGCTATTTTCCCTGGCATTCAGGGTGGCCCTTTGATGCATGTTATTGCTGCTAAGGCTGTTGCCTTGAAGGAGGCTTTGTCTCCAGAGTTCAAGGCATATGCTCAGCAGATTGTGAAGAATGCAAAGGCTTTGGCTGATACTCTCCAGGCAGATGGCTTCCGCATTGTTTCCGGCGGTACTGACAACCATCTGATGCTGGTGGATTTGACCAGCAAGAATATTACCGGCAAGCTGGCTCAGAACTTGCTGGATGAGGTAGGTATTACTGCCAATAAGAATACTATTCCATTTGAGAAGCTCAGCCCATTTGTAACTAGCGGTATCCGCTTGGGCTCTCCAGCCTTGACCACTCGTGGCTTCAAGGAGGAGGATATGGTAGAGGTTGCAAATATTATTGCTCTGGTATTGGATAATCCAGAGGATGAGGGGGCGCGTAAGGAAGCCAGCCAGCGTGTGGCTGCTCTCTGTGCAAAATATCCTCTCTACGAGTAATTTCCTACTAGGGGTAAAAGGTAAAAGGAGTATATGATGTCTGATTTGAAAGTAAATGTTATTGACCATCCATTGATTCAGCACAAGCTGACCATGATGCGTAAAAAGACTACAGGAACCAAGGATTTCCGCGAGCTGTTGGAGGAAATCAGCATGCTGATGACCTACGAAATCACTAGAGATTTCCCTCTAAAGGATGTGGAGATTGAGACTCCTGTGGCCAAGTGTGTAGGCAAGGAGCTGGCTGATACCCGCAAGGTATGCGTAGTGCCTATTCTCCGCGCAGGACTGGGGCTGCAGAGCGGTGTGGTAAATATGATTCCTGCAGCTAAGATTGGTCACATTGGTCTTTATCGTGATCCAGAGACTTTGAAGCCAGTGGAATACTACTGCAAGATGCCTAGCGATATTGCAGAGCGTACCATGCTGGTGGTAGATCCTATGCTGGCTACAGGTGGTTCTGCTGCTGCAGCTATTACCATGCTGAAGGAGAAGGGGGCCAAGAAGCTGATTCTCATGTGCCTGGTAGCTGCTCCAGAGGGTGTAAAGGTTATTAACGATGAGCATCCTGATGTACCTGTATATGTAGCCGCTGTAGATGAAAAGCTGAACGAGCATGGCTATATCGTACCAGGTCTTGGAGATGCTGGTGACCGTATCTTTGGTACTCTTTAATTAGTACAAAAAATATCTTGGCATAGCCGAGGAAATAAAAATACCACGACAGGTTGGACTGTAGAGCCAGTTTGCCGTGGTTTTTTTGTGGAAAAATTTAGTTGTCGGAAGTATTCTTTTTGTACTTCAAAGGAGAAATACCCTTGTAGCGGCGGAACATTTTGATAAAATAGCTTACATCGTTAAAGCCACAGGCTAGGGCAATATCTGTAATAGAATCGTTGGTTTCTGTCAGCTTGATACAGGCAGCTTCAATGCGGTAGCGATTTAGGTAATCAATAGGATTCTGTTGGGTTATTTTTTTGAAGAAACGGCAGAAATAGTTGGGGGACAGACCGGCAGCATCAGCTAAATCTGCCAGGGTAAGAGGCTGGTCATAGGAGGAGTCAATCAGAGCAAAGGTCTTTTTCAGCTGGTTGCGCCTTTTGCGATTGTGCTCTACAGTATGGGCATCCTGTGGTAAATGATATAGCTGGTATTCTAGGACAAAACCGAAAAAGGCATAAAGCATACCGGTAACAATCAGCTCGTAGCCGGGAGATTCATTTTTGAGGGCATTAAACATAGTCTTGACAATAATAGGAATATGAGGAGTAGCCACAGGCAGATATTTATTTACCAATATATCGTGGCTGAGAATAGTTTCAATCTGTTCCTTGAAGGTATGACTGCCAGATAGCAGCTTGCCCATATCAAAGACTACACAGTCGTAGATGGTATCCTGACTACAGGGCATACCGCCGTGGATAACACCATCCCGGACAAAAACCACATCTCCAGCCTTGGCGTGAATATCGGTTTCATTCAATATCAGATGCAGGGCACCTTGCTTAACCCAGATAATTTCGTACTCCATGTGCCAATGGTAGGGCATATGAAATCGAGGGTGATTGGCTTCTACATGATAAAATTCTATGGGAAAATCAAAGCGGCCTCGTTGAAAGAACTCGTTGTACCCTTCGTGTTTCATAATATTATAGAAAAAAGATAATATTGTTATAAAATCTGATATAAGTCTGTGAAAATAATAGATATATACGGGATTATTTATAAAATAAAGTTATTTTGTTCAAATAAGCAGAAAAATCTGAAAAGATAATATAATCACATTATATCACAAAATACACCAAGAAAACCACAAGGTATAATGTTATACTATGAGTGTAAGAAAGATAAAGAAACACACAATAAATACTTAATAATTTTAATGTTATCTATGATTAGGGGGAAATTAAGATGGCAAAGAGCAGACTTATCGGTGATTATCCAGTAATTGGTATTCGTCCTACTATTGATGGACGCAGAGGAGTTTTGGATGTAAGAGGTTCCTTAGAGGAGCAGACAATGGGCATGGCTCAGGCAGCTAAGAAGCTGTTTGAGGAGAATCTGCGCTACACCAACGGCGAGCCTGTAAAGGTTATTATTGCTGATACTACTATCGGCCGTGTACCAGAGGCAGCTGCCTGCGCAGACAAGTTCAAGAAGGCTGGCGTAGACATTACCTTGACTGTAACTCCTTGCTGGTGCTATGGTTCCGAGACTATGGATATGGATCCAATGACTATCAAGGGTGTTTGGGGCTTCAACGGTACTGAGCGTCCAGGTGCTGTATATCTGGCTTCCGTATTGGCCAGCCATGCACAGAAGGGTTTGCCTGCTTTCGGTATTTATGGCCACGATGTTCAGGAAGCAGATGCTACTGAGATTCCTGAGGATGTAAAGGAAAAGCTGCTGCGTTTCGGTCGTGCTGCTGTAGCTGCTGCTACCATGAGAGGCAAATCTTATTTGCAGATTGGTTCCATTACCATGGGTATCGGCGGCTCCATTATCAGCCCTGAGTTCTTTGAGGAGTACCTGGGCATGAGAATTGAGTCTGTAGATGAGGTTGAGATTATCCGTCGCATGACTGAGGGTATCTATGATGAGCAGGAATTCCAGAAGGCTTTGGCTTGGACCAAGGAGCACTGCAAGGAAGGCTTCGACAAGAACCCTGATTTTGCCCGCAAGAGCGACAAGGAGAAGGAAGAGGCTTGGGAGTTCGTTGTCAAGATGATGTGCATCATCAAGGATCTGTTCAACGGCAATCCTAATCTGCCAAAGGGCTGTGAAGAAGAGGCTGTAGGCCATAACGCTATTGCTGGCGGCTTCCAGGGCCAGAGACAGTGGACTGACTTCTATCCAAACGGTGACTTTGCTGAGGCATTGATGAACTCCTCCTTTGACTGGGAAGGTGCAAGAGAGAGCTACATTCTGGCTACCGAGAATGATACTCTCAACGGTGCAGCTATGCTGTTCAACAAGCTGTTGACTAACAGCGCTCAGATTTTTGCTGATGTTCGTACTTACTGGAGCCCAGAGGCTGTTAAGAAGGCTACTGGCTATGATTTGGAAGGCAAGGCTGCTGAGGGCAAGGGCTTCCTGCACTTGATTAACTCCGGTGCTGCTTGCTTGGATGCTTGCGGCGAGGTTAAGGACGCTGATGGCAATTCTGTAATCAAGCCTTTCTGGGAGATGACTGAGGCTGATCAGAAGGCTTGCTTGGATGCTACTGAGTGGTGTCCAGCTGACAACGGTTACTTCCGTGGCGGCGGTTTCTCCTCTCGTTATCTGACTCGCGGTGAAATGCCTGCTACTATGGTTCGCATCAATCTGGTAAAGGGTGTTGGCCCTGTGCTCCAGTTGGTAGAGGGTTATACCGTAAATCTGCCAGATGAGATTTCTGACAAGCTGTGGAAGCGTACTGATTACACTTGGCCTTGCACCTGGTTTACTCCACGCTTGACTGGCAAGGGTGCTTTCACCTCTGCTTATGATGTTATGAATAACTGGGGTGCAAACCACGGCGCTATCAGCTATGGTCATATTGGTGCAGATTTGATTACTCTTTGCTCCATCCTGCGTATTCCTGTATGTATGCACAATGTGGATGAGGACAAGATTTTCCGTCCAGCAGCATGGAATGCTTTCGGTATGGATAAGGAAGGCCAGGACTATCGTGCATGCCAGAACTATGGCCCTATGTATAAATAAGCCGGGAATTGGGAGGAAAGAAAATGGCCGAAGAAAAACGCGTATTGGCATTTGACTTCGGTGCATCTAGCGGCCGGGCGGTCATCGGAATCTTCGATGGCCGTACCATCCGCATGGAAGAGATACACCGATTTTCCAATGACCCCGTCACCATTAATGGTACTATGTATTGGGATATTCTCAGACTTTTCCATGAGGTCAAGCAGGGACTGACCAAGGCACATCTAGCTGGCAGGATTGACAGTATAGGTGTTGATACCTGGGGTGTAGACTTTGGACTGCTGGACAAGGATGGCATGCTGCTGGAAAATCCTGTACATTATCGTGATGCCCGCACCAAGGGTATGCTGGAGGAAGCTTTCAAGGATATTAGCCGGGATGAATTGTACGGAATTACTGGCAATCAGCTAATGGAAATCAATACTGTATTCCAGCTATTATCCCTGAAGAAGGAAAGACCAGAATTGATGGAACGAGCAGATACTATGCTGCTTATGCCAGATTTATTTAACTACCTGCTGTGTGGTGCCAAAAAGACTGAGTATTCTATTGCTAGCACAACTCAGGTAATGGACGCCAAAAATAGATGCTGGAGTCAGGAGATTATTGAAAAGCTGCAGCTTCCGGCAGGCATTTTTACAGAGATTGTACCTACAGCTTCCCCTGTAGGCAGGCTTTCTCAGGAGATTGCCGAAGAACTGGGCATGGAGCAGCCAGAGGTGATTGCAGTGGCTGGTCATGATACTCAGAGTGCTATGGCTGCAGTACCTACGGAGGCAGAGGACTTCCTGTTCCTGTCCTGTGGTACCTGGTCATTGCTAGGTACTGAGCTATCAGAGCCTATTATCAATGAGCAGTCTCTGGCAGCAGATGTAACTAATGAAGGTGGTTATGGCAACAAGACCTCCTTCTTAAAGAATATTATTGGCTTGTGGATGATTCAGGAAAGCCGCAGACAGTGGTTGAGAGAGGGCAAGGAATATTCCTTTGGCGAGCTGGAGCAGCTGGCTCGTCAGGCTAAGCCTTTCCAGTCCTTTATCAATCCAGATGCGCCGGAGTTTGTACCTAGTGGCAATATGCCGGAGCGTATTCGTGAATATTGTCGTCGTACTGGCCAGTATGTACCGGAGTCTCCTGGAGAGATTGTTCGTTGCATAGATGAAAGCCTGGCTATGCGTTATCATCAGGCAGCTCTGGAGGTTGAAGGCTGTACCCATCAGGCTTATCCTGTCCTGCACATGATTGGCGGTGGTATTCAGAGCCAGCTATTGTGCCAGCTGACAGCCAATGCCTGCCAGAAGAAGGTTATAGCCGGCCCGGTGGAGGCAACTGTTATTGGCAATATTGCCTTGCAGCTTTTGGCTAGTGGAGCTATTGAGGATATTCAGACTGCTCGTAAAGTAATTATGGAATCTGAGCCAGTGGCTGTTTATGAGCCAAAGGATTCAGATGAATGGAATAGAATGTATCGCAGGTGGGAGGAAATTACATCATGCTGAAAGGAATACCAAAGATTTTGTCTCCAGAGCTTTTGAAGGTGCTCTGTGAAATGGGACATAGCGATAGAATCGTTATCGGAGATGGCAATTTTCCTGCTGAATCCGTGGGCAAGAATTGCAAAGTAGTTCGCTGCGATGGTCATGGTGTGCCAGAGCTGTTGGATGCAATTCTGCAGTTGATGCCTTTGGATAGTTATGTAGAAAAGCCTGTTTCTTTGATGGAGGTTATGCCAGGAGATCCTACCAAGACTCCTATTTGGGATACCTACAAGGAAATTGTAGCCAAGCACGATGACCGTGGCAGTGAAGCTGTAGGCACCATTGAAAGATTCAAGTTCTACGAGGAAGCAAGCACTGCTTATGCTATTGTAACTACCGGTGAGAGCGCTGTTTATGCCAACGTAATGTTGCAGAAGGGCGTTGTCAAGGCTTGATAAATAATCTAGGCGATAAAAGGAGATTTTAATATGGCTTACGAAGATATTAAGAATGAAATTTGCGATGTTTGTCACAAGATGTGGCAGCTGGGCTGGGTAGCAGCTAATGACGGAAATGTTACTGTAAAGCTGGAGGATGGCACATTCCTGGCTACTCCTACTGGTATCAGCAAGAGCTTTATTACCCCAGAAAAGCTGGTTCGCATTGATGCTGAGGGCAATATTTTGGAGGCAAATGAAGGCTATCGTCCTTCCTCCGAAATCAAGATGCATCTTCGCTGCTACAAGGATAGAGATGATGTAGGTGCTGTACTTCATGCTCATCCACCAACGGCTACTGGTTTTGCTGTGGCTCATGTACCTCTTGATAGATACGATATGATTGAGACAGTTGTATCTTTGGGTTCCATTCCGATTACTCCATATGGAACTCCATCCACCTATGAGGTACCAGAGGCTATTGCGCCATACATTCAGGAGCATGATGCAGTTCTTTTGGAGAACCACGGTGCTTTGACTATGGCAGACAGCCTGATTGGTGCATACTACAAGATGGAGACTCTGGAGCTTTTCGCCAAGATTAATCTGGTGGCATACCAGCTGGGCGGCCCTAAGGAGATTTCCAAGGAGAATATTGACAAGTTGATTGATTTGCGCAGCTACTATGGTGTAACTGGCAGACATCCAGGTTTCAAGCATTACGCTGAATAATTTTTGACAGGAGTGCTGCCTTGCTTGGGGGAGCAGGGCAGCATTTTCTTTAAGAATGTGTATAATGTTTTAGGTATAAGGAATAATTGGAAAAAGAAGGAGAAAAAATGAAAGAGAATACTTCAGATACAAATGTATCAGTAGTACCAAAGGAATACCGGGTGTATTTCGCGTTGCTGGTTACCTGTTTTGCACTTTGGGGACTGCTGAACAACATGACGGATAATCTGGTGCCGTCCTTTGCCAAAATCTTTATGATTAAGGCGGTAGATTCATCATTGGTGCAGGTTGCATTTTATGGTGCTTATGCTGTACTGGCGTTGCCAGCTGCATTTATCATCAAGAAATATTCTTATCGCGTAGGTGTTTTGGTAGGTTTGGGCTTCTATATGATTGGTGCCTTTGGTTATATACCGGCAGCCATTCTTCAAAGCTACAATCTGTTCCTGGTTTCCATTTTCGTACTGGCAGGAGGCCTGTCTGTATTGGAAACTACCTGTAATCCATTCGTTTTGTCATTGGGGAATGCGGCTACCAGTGTTCGTCGTTTGAACCTGGCCCAGGCATTTAACCCTCTTGGCTCCATGTGTGGTCTGTTCTTGGCTAAATATGTAATTCTGTCCCATCTGAATCCAGCAACTCTGGATGATAGATTAGCTATGAGTGCCAGTGAGCTGGAAGCGATTCGTGATACTGAGCTGTTCTGGGTATGTGTACCTTATGTAGGCCTGATACTGATTGCCTTTATTATCTGGGTGGCGTTCTTCCGCAGTAACCTTAGCGATAAGGATGCGGATGATGAAATGACTGTTGGACAGGCACTGTCCAAGCTGATAAGCCTGCCTCGCTATGCCTTCGGTGTAATTACTCAGTTCTTCTATGTAGGTGTACAGATTGCTGTATGGACCTGGACTATCAAATATGTAATGACCAATATGCATTTGGTAGAGGCCGAGGCTGCTAACTTCTACATTTACTCTATTTTTCTCTTTATCGGTTGCCGTTGGCTGTGTACTTGGCTGATGAAGTACATTGTACCAGCTAAGATGATGGCTGTATTTGCTTTAGGTGGTATTCTCTGCTGTCTGGGTACTATCTACCTGCCAATAGAAACCTCTATCTACTGCTTGGTAGGCATTTCTGGCTGTATGTCTCTGATGTTCCCAACTATTTATGGTATTGCTCTGAGAGGTCTTGGTCCTGAGGTTAAATTTGGTGCTGCTGGCTTGATCATGGCTATTCTGGGCGGTGCGGTAATTACTCCTATGATGGGTTCCTTGGTGGATAATGCTACCCTGTCCTTCCTGGTAAGCGGCTTTACTGCTGAAGAAACAGCTATCCGTTCTGCTTTCTATCTGCCAGTAGTTTGCTTCCTAGTGGTATTCATCTACTCCATTGCTTTCCGCAATGTAAAAGACTAAATAAGATGTGTTCTGACAAGTAGTGCTGTTTTACCTTGCATTTTAAGCAATATTTGTCATGACAAAGGCTCTGCTGGAAATTTTCTGGCAGGGCTTTATTTTTGCTTAAACAATAAAAAATAATCTATTATTTTAGCTTAATTTGTGATACAATCAGAGTATATGAATGGAGGATTTGTATCTGGCAATGAGGTAGATGACCAGATGCAAGTCTTTGATAGGTAATGCAATTTAATAGCAGGAGGGATTCTTATGCAGAGTTTTGAATATTATAGTCCAACAGAGATTGTTTTTGGCAAGGGGGCTGAAAGCAAGACTGCAGATAAAATTATGAAGCATGGAGGAAGCCGGGTATTTATCGTTTACGGTGGCGGCAGCGTGGTAAGAAGCGGTTTGCTGGGCAGATTGCAGAATCAGCTGGAGGCTGCGGGACTGCCTTATGACTCTATGGGTGGAGTACAGCCAAATCCTTTGATGTCCAAGGCTAGAGAGGGGATTCAGCAGGCATTGGATTTTAAGGCAGATTTTATACTGGGGGTAGGTGGCGGCAGTGTGCTGGATACAGCTAAGGCTATTGCTCATGGTATTGCAACTCCAGATGTGGATATTTGGGAATATTGGAGTGGCAGACAGCCTATTACCAAGACAACTCCAGTGGGAGCAGTGCTGACCATTTCTGCAGCAGGCAGTGAAACCAGTAATTCTGCGGTGCTGACCAATGATGAAATAGGCAAGAAATGTGGTACCAATACGGATTTGAATCGGCCTAAATTTGCTATTATGAATCCGGAGCTGACCTATACTTTGCCTCCTTATCAGATTGCCTGTGGTACCGCAGACATTATTATGCATACCTTGGAGCGGTATATGACGCATACTGAGGGCAATGATTTTACCGATAGAGTGGCTGAGGAATTGATTAAGAACGTGATGAAGTTCGGTCGCAAGGCATTGGCTAACCGCAAGGACTATGAGGCCATGAGCGAGCTAATGTGGTGTGGCAGTGTGTCCCATACTGGCTTTACTGGCTTGGGAAGAACTATGGATTTTGCAGCTCACAAGCTGGGCCATGAGCTAAGTGGTAAGTTCAATATTACTCATGGTGCTTCCTTGACTATTATGTGGCCTGCTTGGGCTAAGCATGTATATATGGACAGACCGGAGCGTTTTGCTCAATATGCAGAAAAGGTTTGGGGTGTTAATTCCGGTACTGTGGAGGAAAGAGCTAGAGCCGGCATCCGAATGAATGAGGAATTCTTCAAAAAGGAGCTGGGATTGCCAACCTGCTTCTCTGAATCTGAAATCGGGGTACAGGATGAGTCTGTGCTGGAGTATTTGGCTAATATGTGTACTGCTAATGGTACCAAGAAGGTAGCCACCTTCCGGTCAATAGACTATGAAAATGCTTTGGCTATTTACAAGCTGGCCAATCGATAATTTAGGCTGAAATTAAAAGGCTGAGGAGAAGGACAAATCTCCCCAGCCTTTTGTTAGTGTGCTCATGCTGGTCACACCACAAGAAAAACCGCCAAAGCTTTGGAACGGTAATGGCGGTTTTCTTATGAATATGCTATTTCTTTTGGGGCAACCGTCTATCGGTGCTCCTCTTGCTTTTATTATAGCATTTTTTGTATATAAGCAAAGAAATAATTTAAGCGAAATTTGAAAGGTTGAGGAGAAGGATTAATAGAGAAATGTACATAGCTAGGTATCTAGGTGCTAGAGGCTATTTTTGATTTGCAGATAAATGTATATATGCTATAATAGCAATGCAGGAGGCGTACCAATACGGTAGGCGGTTAATCCAGCCCCTGAAAGGGGCGTTGCTGATGGGAAAGTATGAATTTTTATATATACTCATATTGACCATTATATTGCTAACTATTGAAGCAATTAAAGCATAAGAAAACCGCCTTGGCTTTGGAGGAGTAAAGGCGGAGTTCTTACAATTTCGTTTTTTGTTCTTTGGGGCAACCGTCTATCGGTGCTCCTCTTGTTTTTATTATAGCATTTTTTTGTATGTAAGCAAAGAAGTTTTTGGATTGTGAAGAAATGAGGCGCTGTGTATAAGTGGGACAGGAATATATTATTATGCTGGCAATTTTGATTTGTGGCGTAGTGGGGCATAATATGTCGGTGGCCTATGCGGCTGGAGCAGTTATCTTGCTCAAGGTGCTGGGGTTGAATCAGGTTATAGATGTATTGGGAGATAAGGGCATTACTTGGGGGATTATTTTGCTGACGGCGGCGATTTTCGTGCCTATTGCCACAGGGAAGATTACCTGGGGGGATATTATGCATTGCTTCCAGAGTCCAGTAGGCATTGTTTCCTTGATTGTAGGTGCTGGTGTGGCAATTTTTGGCTATCTGGGAGTAGATTATATGAAAGCCTCTCCAGAGGTGGCTACAGCCTTGATTATCGGTACTATGATAGGCGTATTTTTCTTCCGGGGAGTGCCTGTAGGTCCATTAATCGCCTCAGGTGTGGTATATGTGGTAATGACCATCTGGCAGAAATTGTCTTGAAAAATTTTTTTGTATAAGGTACAATATAAGTGAAAAGAGGTGGTAGCCAATCCACTTCTAGCCGTTTGAGCTTGAAGTTCATCGCCGCAGATGTAATCAGCGAGGTTTTTGCAGGTTAGTGTTTAGCCATGTTGCGGATAGGGAGATTTTTTCTGAAGAGAAAAGCACATTGCGAAAGACAACACCTTCGGGGGTTGTCTTTTGTTTTTGGAGGTTTTTGATGGATTTATTGCAAGAAGTTGCTTTGAAGTACGGGGATTTACTAAATAAAGATTATTTAATCAAGGCTTCATATAAGAAAGAAACAATAGAGATTTGTTTTTTCTTCTTACCAGAGCATTTTTACCATTTAGTTGGTTTTCACAAGCTATTAGATATGAAGGATTTAACAAAGCCTAAATATCTATACACAAGTATCATCTCCAAGAAAATTACTTACGATATAATAAAAAATAGTAAATTTTTGGACGATATGTATGATAGGTTACAAAGACTTTGTCGCATTAACGAACTTATAGACCATCTAAAATCAGGAGAAGTTGTAATAGAGTTTTCACAAAAAAATAGAACTAAAATCCAAGCAGATTTTTTGTTATATGATTTATCTAATAAAGAATATGCGCATTTGTTTTTGAGAAAAAACGGAAATCATGGATATGTGCCATGCTCATTTTTTTGTCGCAGTGATGAAAAATATATTTGTAATAATAAGAAATATAGAATTACAGAGTTTATAGTAAGCCCAAGACAATTGACAAAGAAAAGCTATCGTAGTAGTGAAAGTCATACTATGATATAGTGGTTATCATAAGGAAAATGGATATGAGAAAAATAATTTCTGTAAAGCAATGGAATGGATGGATATTATCCTTGTTGCTGGTGTGGCTAGTAGGGGGGAGTGTTTGTCAGGCTGGCAGCGTGGATGAGGTGCTGGCTTATTTTTCGGCAAATGCTTCTGGTAGGCAGGAGCTGTATGAATTTGCTGTGGCAAAGCTGGGAGCAGATAAGGCTTCGGAGAGTGACGAGGCAAGGGTGCAGAGGAATTTGCAACAGGTTGCCAATATGGCTGGTTTGTCTACAGAGGGCTGGCGCTTATTGGTGTCGGATAATAGCAAATTTAATGCCTATGCCTTGCCGGGGTATATTTTTGTTATAACGCAGGGGGCTGTAGATGAGCTGACAGATGCGGAAATGCAGGTGATTTTGGCTCACGAGTTGGCCCATGAAATGCTGGGGCATCCTACAGCGGCTATTAAGCGTTCGCCAATGTCTATGAAGTATTTACGGCGGGCTGGCAAGAAAAAAGACAGTTCTAAGGCATATTCACCTGCTGATTATTGGGAAGCTATGGAGATGTCTGTGGTACGGAAGCAGGAAGAAAAAGCCGCAGATATATGGGCGGCAGAGCTGCTATCAGCTCATGATTTTGATTTGACTGTAGCAATTAATTTGTGGGAAAAATTGCGCAGTAAATATGGGGAAATTCCCTATGATAGCAATCATTTGACTTATAGACAGCGAAGCCGGATTTTTGCTGACTACATGGAGAAATAAAAAAGACTGTGTGCAAATCATATGTCAGGTGTTGCCTGGGCTGATTTGCAGCAGTCTTTTTCTTTTGGGCAAAATTATCCTTTTTGCGTTAGAAGCTTGTCTCCTAAAGTGCATATAGAGGGGCAGGGAGCAGATTGCCGCATATTATTATGCTGTAGGTCGTTTTGCCGCATTTGCTCTTTATAGCCTGCCGCCAGCATGAGAGTCTGGCCGGGGCGCTCTAGGGAATCAAATAGCTCAATAACCTCTTGATGGGCTTGGTTATCTGCTGGTAATTCCTTCTGTTTATCAGAATTATCTTCTCCTGTTAATAGCCACAGGGGGGAAACTCCTAGAAAATCTGCAATAGCAACAATGTATTTGGCAGGGGGATCACTACCACGAGTTTTCCAGGATGTAACAGTGCTGGGAGCAATACTCAATTTGTGAGCTAGTGCCCGCAAATGAGATTTATCCTGCCCCATGCGTTCAAAAATGCGTGTGCATATACTCATAAATACTCACATCCTCATACTGTTTTGTGAAAAATAACTGAAAAAGCGGAATAAATTCCTATGTAGTTATTGAAAATGTACGCAAATGAGAGTATAATAAACGCATAGTTGTAATTATGGTTTATAAAGCGTTTGGCTTAGCTAGGGATACTCTCAAATGCGTATAAGAATGTATGGATTATTGGCGTAATCCATACATTTCATTATAACATAAAAAAATACAGAGTGTCCCGCTATCAGCCAAAAATTAGGAGGATGTTTTGTATGCGGATAAAAAGTAAGAAGAAGCTTGCCTTGCTGGTAAGCATGGCATTAACTGTAGGGTCCACCTTAGCAGTAAATCCAATGGATGTTTATGCTGCTAGTGTAACCTGGGATGCAGAAAACAGCCAGTATAAGGTAACTGTTGATAGTACGGATACCTACACAGGAGCAGATGCATCAGAGGCTGTTAATGCAGTTATTGCTGGTTTGAAGACTGATAAGGAGCTTACCATTAATTTTACTGAGTCTGCTTGGTCAAGTGATTTTACGAAGGCAGAAGCTTTGGTAACTGCTTTGCAAACTAAGGCTGTTACCTTGCAGGGTGGAACCAAGGTTGATTTGACCTACGCTGATGGTGGCAAATATGCCTTTACTAATGGGGCAGATGAGAGTAAACTGACCTTGGGCGCAGATAATGTTCTGACCATTAATGGTAATATGGACAGTGTAAACATTAAGGTAGGTAGCGCCAAGGATGCTGAGATTAAAGTTGATGCTGATAAAGAGGTAGGCAATATCACTATTGAAAATGGCTCTGCAAAAGCGCTAAAGTTGACTGGTGAAGGTACTGTAAGCAATCTGAATGCTCAGGGTGATATTACGGTTACTGCTTCCGCAGATACCAAGTTAACAAATATTATAGTAGCTGATGGTAAGACTCTGACTACTTCTGGCGATATAAAAGCTGGAAGTATTACTGGTACTGGTAATGTAAATGCTGGTGGTGCTTTGAATGTTAATGGTGATATAACTGCTGCCAGTGTAACAACCACCGGTGCACTTTCCGCTACTAAGGTAACTGCTGGTACTGTAAAGGCTGAGAGCGTAACTGCTGATGTAAAGGCAGATTCCTTAGAACTTACCGACAGTGGTGAAGTAACAGTTAACGATAGTGCTAAAAATTGGGATGTTGGCACCTTAAAGACAAAGGGCAATTTGACTGTTAGTGATGCTTCTAAGCTAACTGTTGGTTCCATTGAAAGCACAGGTGATTTAAGTATATCTGATGCTAAAACTGCTCTTACTGCAACTAATATTACTTCTGGTGGTGCTTTGACTATTGCTAATGCTGGTAATGTAGCTGAGGGTGCTAATATTAAGACTGAGGGCGGTTTGACTGTTACTGATGGTGATTTGAACGCTGGTAGTCTTTCTGTTAATGGTGCGCTGAGTGCTGGCACTATTACTGCGGATAGTGTTGCATTTGGCAGTAACGCTACCATCACTAAGGAGGATACTACTATTAAAGCAGATGCAGTTACTATTGATACTACATCTGCTATGACCAAAGAGAATATTGCGAAGCTGAAGATTGCTCCAAAGACTGATGGTGGTACTGTCAATGTTAAGGTTGTTACTGCCAATGGTGTTCTGGACGAAAACACTCGAAAAGCAATTGAAGATGCTGCTGATGGCGCGGACAAGGTTAATATTGGTGTAACTAGTGAGGCGGCTGAAATAGCTAAGAATACAGCTGATGAGGCAATTGCTAAAGCTGATGAAGCTTTGAAGAAGGCTATTCCATTGGCTGCTGAGGATGCTAATGCTATTGCTCAGGCTAATCCATTTACCACCCATCTGCCTAGTGCCAGCGATATTGCTGCTGTGGCCAGCCCTACCGATGTCCAGAAACAGGCTTTGGATAAAGCTAAGGGTGATTTGAATACTGCAATTACTGAATTAGACAAACAGATTAATACTGCGGGTGATGCTGGCTTGAAGAAGGATCTGGAGGCTAAGAAGGCTGAGTTGCAGAACAAGGTGGATGGTCTTTCCACTGCTGGTCTGAAGGCTAAGGCTGCGGAGCTGACTGCCGCTGTACAGCAGGCAGGTAAGACCGCTGCTGCTCCTGGTGTAGCTTCTGCTCGTACTGCTACTGTTGTAACCAATGTTATGACTGCCAATGTTACCGGTCGTACCAGTGAGCTGCGTGGCTTTGCTTCTGCCGTTGACGAGGGTCGTCCTGCTCCTGACAATGTATGGTTCCAGTACAAGCATACTAATATGGATGTGGACAATGGTGATGTTTATGGCAAGTCCACTGTTAAGACCAACAACTATCAGCTGGGTTATGATGCCAAGGTAGGCCCTAATGATTATCTGGGTGCTTATATCGGCACTACCACTGGTAATGTGGAGTTCAATGCTCCTGCCGTTACTGACAGAACCGATATTGACAATGCCTATGACTTCGGTATCTATGGTACTCATATGCTGCCATCTGACCAGTATATTGACTATATGATTCATACTGGTAAATTTGACAGCAAGTACAAGGGCGTAACCTGGGGAACCAAGGACACTGGTGCTATGATTGGTTATGGTGCCAAGATTGCCCAGAATGATCGTCTGACCTGGAATCCATACATCCAGCTGGCTTACGATAAGGTAAGTGTTGATGGCTATATGGCTGGTCCTAACTATATTGCCAGTGATGATTCCAACAACTGGACTGCTAAGCTGGGTATCAACCTGTTGGATGTAAGCGGTTTCTATGGCGGTTTGGCTTATAGCCGCGGCCTGTCTGGCAGCTACAATGCTTATATCAACGGCGTACCTATGCCTAGCCAGGACAACAATGCCAATGTACTCTATATGAGCCTTGGCTATCGTGCTAATATGTCAAGAAATGTATTCCTTGACCTGAGCATGGAAAAGACCTTTGCTGATTACAACGGCTGGACTGCTACTGGCAAGGTAAACTTCTACTTCTGATAAATATCAACCTAACTTAACATTAACACAAGGAGTCGTCCCTGAATTTCAGGGACGGCTTTTTGCTGTATAGGGGGATTGGCAGGGCTTAATATAGGGGTTATAATATTCGTTGTAAATAGAAAATAATTCTTATGGGTTTTCACAGGAGTGATATTGATGTCAGAGATAGATGTGGAGAAGGTAAAGAGTCAGCTGCAGCAGGAATTTCTGGAGCTGGTGGCTATAGATTCCCCTAGCTGGGGAGAGGCTGAGATGGCTGTGGTGATAAGAAAAAAGCTGGAGTCTTTGGGCTTTCAGGTAATAGAGGATAAGGTACACAATCTTTATGGCTATTTGCCGGGACAGCTGGACAAGGAGCCAGTGCTGTTTTCTGCTCATATGGATACAGTGGAGCCAGCTAAGGGGAAGGAAGCTATCTGCGAAGCTGATGGTGCTATTCGTTCCGCTGGCAAGGCTGTTTTAGGAGCAGATTGTCTATCTGGCTTGGTGGAAATACTGCAAGGGATTCGCCTGGTACAGCAGTCTGGCAAGGAGCATAGACCTGTGGAGGTGCTGATATCTGTAGCAGAGGAAATTTATTGTCAGGGAGCCAGTCTTTTTGATTTTGCCCAAATCAAGGCCAAGGACTCCTATGTGCTGGATTTAACTGGCCCTGTAGGCAGTGCTGCCAGACGGGCGCCAAGTCTGGTATCCTTTGTGGGAACAGTTAAGGGCCGGGCAGCCCATTCCGGTATGGAGCCAGAAAAGGGCATAAATGCTATTGCCATTATGGCCAAGGTTTTGTCCCGTCTGCCTCAGGGACATTTGGATGAGGAAACAACCTGTAATGTAGGCTTGATTCAGGGAGGCCAGATGATAAATATTGTGCCGGATTCCTGTACCATTCAGGGAGAGGTGCGAGGCTATAATCATGAAAAGGTTATGTCTGTGGTGGAGGATATTGGCAGGTTATTAACCCAGCAGGCCAATAGCTGTGGGGCAAAGGATAGCTTTGAGTACAAGATTCACATTCATAGCTATGCTACCCAGATGGATTCTACAGTGGTGCAACGCTTCCAGCAGGCTTGTCAACAGTTGGGATTGGCGGGAGAGCTGACGGAAACCTTTGGGGGCAGTGACCAGAATCCTCTTTCTCAGCATGGGATTCAGGGTATTGTGCTGTCCAATGGCATGTACAAGATGCATACCACCGGTGAATATACCAGGGTAGAGGATTTGTGGCAGGGCAGCAGGCTGGTGGAGGCCTTAATCCTGTCCCCAGTGTGATGGTTCACAAACGGATGGATGATATTTTTAGTAATCATAAAGAGGTAGTATATGGCAAAAAATCCCCTACATTATCAATTAAGTGAATACGATTGTGGTCCTACAGCCATGCTGGATGCAATCAGCTATTTATTCCCCAGAGAGGAAATCCCCCCGGAAATTATCCGCAATATTATGCTGTATTGTCTGGATTGTTACAATATGGAGGGCCGGCCCGGTAAAAGCGGTACCTCTCATATGGCCATGATGTTTCTTAGCAATTGGCTGAATCAATTCAGCCGTATGGGCCAACTGGCTATTAGGGCTGAATATATTGCCCAGAATCAGGTATCTATTGGCAGGGACGGCCGTGTGGATGATATTCTTAATCGGGGCGGTGCTGTGGTTATCAGGCTGTGGCTGGATGAATGGCATTATGTGATGCTGAATGGCATCAAGGATGGCATGGTGTATATGTTTGATCCATATTATGGGGATAAGGATTATGAGGAATATCCCCAGGTACAGGTGGTGCTGGATAAGCCCTTTGCCTATAACCGCATTGTGCCAGTGGAAATGTTTAATACAGAGCAATTTTCCCTCTATGGTCTGGGGCCGGTAGACCAGCGGGAAGCTGTGCTGTTAGGCAATGAAAATACCCTGCTGACAGCGGAAAAGACTATAGAATATTTTATTTAAAGAATAAAAAAGAATCTCCCCAGTGCGTTGCCACAGCAAGGGAGATTCTTTTTTGTATAGGAATAATTGGGATTATGGAAGGGCTAAATTATTTGTTCAATGGCTTTTTCAGCATGCCCAGAATGAGGCAGCCAACTACAGAACCAACGGCAATAGCCACCAGATACATCAACGGGTTACCAATGGTAGGTACGACGAAGATACCGCCATGAGGTGCTCTCAGAGTGCAGTCAAAGGCCATAGACAGGGCACCAGCGACAGCAGAGCCAGCTACCATAGATGGGATTACTCTGATTGGATCTGCGGCAGCAAATGGAATTGCACCCTCAGAAATGAAGGACAGGCCCATAATAAAGGTAGTGATACCAGATTTGCGCTCGCTTTCAGTAAAGCGGTTGCCAAAGAACATGGTGCAGAGAGCAATGGCGATTGGAGGAACCATACCGCCAGCCATAACTGCTGCCATAACACCGAATTCGCCACCAGCCAGCAGGCCGGTACCAGTTACATAGGCTGCCTTGTTTACAGGGCCACCCATATCTACAGACATCATACCGCCCATAATCAGGCCCACCATGATACGGGAGCTGGTGTCCATACCCTTAAGGGTATCAATCAGCCATTCGTTAATGCCAGCTACAGGAGGAGTAATAACAAACTGCATCAGAAGGCCCATGAGGAAGATACCTAATACTGGGAAAATAAGTACAGGCTTGATACCCTCTAGAGAAGCTGGCAGACAGCTAAAGACCTTGCGCAGAAGAATAACGATATAACCACCGGCAAAACCAGCCAGCAGGGCACCTAAGAAACCGGAGCCACCAGAAGCTGCCATAGCACCACCCACGAAGCCTACAGCCAGACCTGGACGGTCAGCAATACTCATGGAAATAAAGCCGGACAGGATTGGCAGCATAAAGCCGAAAGAGGCACCACCTACATCCTTGAAGAACTTGGCCAATGGAGTATTGGAGCCGAAGTTGCCTGGGTTGGCTGGATCAAAGGTATCAAAGAGGAAAGCCAAGGCGATAAGAATACCACCGCCGATAACGAATGGCAGCATATGAGATACACCGTTCATCAGATGCTTGTAAATCTGACGGCCAACGCTCTCGTTATCTCCCTCATCTGCAGTGGAGGCTGCAGCACCGCCAGCATGATGGTAGATAGGAGCCTGACCGCTAAGGGCCTTGTCCAAAAGTTCATCGGCTTTGTTGATACCGTTGGCAACCTTGGTTTTGATAACAGGCTTGCCATCAAAGCGAGCCATTTCTACATTTTTATCAGCAGCAATAATGATGCAATCTGCTTCCTGGATTTCCTGCTTAGTCAGTACATTCTTGGCACCGCCGGAGCCGTTGGTTTCTACCTTAATCCAGATGCCACGCTTCTTGGCATGCTGTTCCAGGGACTCAGCAGCCATAAAGGTATGGGCAATGCCGGTAGGGCAGGCAGTTACAGCCAGAATTTTGTGAGTGCTATCTACCTCTGGAGCGGCAGGAGCGGTAGTATTGATGGTTTCTCCGTTTTCTTTGGCATCAATCAGGGCAAAGAATTCATCTACGGTTTTGGCATCTACCAAAGCATTGGCAAAGTCTGGATCCATCAGCATGGTAGCCAGCTTGCTGAGAAGCTCCAAATGAGTATCATTGGAGTTGGCAGGTGCGGCAATCAGGAAAAACAGACGGGATGGCAGACCATCCATAGAATCAAAATCAGTACCAGCAGGTACGGTAATAGCAGCCAAACCAGCTTCCTTAACACCAGCGCTTTTGGCATGAGGAGTGGCAATGCCATCCCCAAGGCCAGTGGTGCCAGAGGCCTCACGAGCCAGAACATCCTTAAGATACTGTTCCTTGTTGGCAATCTTGCCAGACTTGTCCATCAAATCAACCAGTTGGCTGATGATGTCATTTTTGCTGGCAGGAGCAGCATTTAGCTGAATGCTTTCCTTGCTTAATAAATCCCTAATACGCATAATTTTCTTCCTTTCTGGATACCGGCTTCCCTCCGGTTCCTTCAAATATTAACCCCTTTTAGTGTATGGTTTTTAGCAGAGCATCTGCTTCGGCTCTGGTGGCCAGGTTTTCGGAAAAGGCGGAGGCGGAGCCAGTTGCTACACCCATGTAAAAAGCTTCCTCCAGGGAGCCTGTTTCCTTGTAACCGCAGATAAAGCCTGCTACCATAGAATCTCCAGCACCTACGGAGTTAACCAAGGTTCCCTTTGGAGCAGCACTTTCGTAGACTGTTCCTTCCTCAGTTAGCAACAGGGCGCCGTCACCAGCCATGGAAATAAGTACATTGCGGGCACCCATTTCCTGCAGTTTTTTGGCGTGGGTGATAATTTCCTCCTTGGTCTTGAGAACAACGCCGAACATTTCACCTAATTCATGGTTATTTGGCTTTATTAAAAATGGCTTGTAGGGCAGTACCTTCAAAAGAAGCTGCTTGGTGGCATCTACTACAATGTTGATATTTCGTCCTTCCAGACGGCTCATAATACGCTGATAGATATCATCTGGCAGCGTATTTGGAATACTGCCGGCCAGAACCAGGGTATCACCGGATTGAAGCTTGTCCAGCTTGGCAAAAAGCTCTGCCTGAGCTTCTGGAGTAATTCTAGGTCCCTGACCATTGATTTCGGTTTCGGTTTCAGCTTTAACCTTTACATTAATACGGGAGAAGCCCTCTGGCAGTTCTACGAAATCGCTTTGGCAGCCAAAGCCCTCCAACTGGCGGATGATTTCCTTGCCGGTAAAGCCTGCTAGGAAGCCTAAGGCAGTGCTGTCATGGCCCAGATTTTTCAAGACAATGGATACGTTAATACCCTTGCCCCCTCCCAGAACCTGCTCGTATTTTACTCTGTTGATTTCTCCAGCGGTAAAGCTGTCTAAGCGGACAATGTAATCCAAGGCTGGATTGAAGGTTACTGTATAAATCATTTTCTTTCACCTGCTTCATAAACATTGGTTAACTTGCTATATTTTGTATCTGGCAGCGTGTCCGTAATAATGTCGGCTTCTTGAATACTAGCAAAGGTAACAGGAAATACCTTTTTGAACTTGGAGCTGTCTGCCAGAATAAAACGTTTTTGACAATGATGAATGGCTTCTGTTTTCACATTGCTTTCGCTGAAATCAGGGGTGGAGAAGCCTGCCGTAGTGCTGATACCGTTGGCTCCGAAGAAGCCTTTGGTAAAATTGTAATTAGAAATACTGCGAATGGCCTCAGTGCCGATTACAGCCTGAGTATTGGCCTTGAGCCTGCCTCCGGGGAGGTAAACCTTGCAGCCCATAGCAGCCAGGCGGGCTGCATGTTGAATGCCATTGGTTACATAGGTTACGCTTCCTGCTGTGTGGCCCAAGTAGTCCAGCATCTGATAGGTGGTAGTACCAGCATCCAGATAAACAAAATCTTCTGGGCCTATTAGGGCAGCAGCGTATTTGGCAATCAAGGCTTTTTCCTGATTGTGTAAATCCTGCTTGGTAAGAACATCCTCCTCCAAGGTTAGATAGCTGTTATTGTTATTAATAGTGGCACCGCCATGAACCTTGCACAGCTTGCCCATGCGATCCAGAGCTATCAAATCCCGACGGATGGTGGACTCGGACACGTGCAGATTATCTGCCAGCTGACTGACAGTGGCGGTTTTATGCTTGTCCAAGGTCTGCATGATAGAAGCATATCTTTCCTCTGTAAGCAATCTCTATCCATCCCCTTCCTATAGTATAATTTCATTCATAGTTGCGATTCATCTTCTGTGACTATATAATATCATCACATAAATGCAAAATCAAGCATTTTCTTTCAAAATCAGTCAAAATATTGCAGAGTTTATCAGATTGTTGATGGTATATAATATTGCTTGCAGTAATTTAATAGAAATGATAAACTGAAGTGTGATACTTTTGGGAAGTATGTCTTTAATTTAGGAGGAAATTTTACTTAATGGAAAAGTTGATTATAAATGGCGGCAAGGAGCTGCGTGGCCGGGTAAAAATTAGTGGTGCAAAGAATGCGGTACTGCCTATTATAGCGGCAGCCCTGCTGGGACAGGATTCACCTAGCAAGCTGGAGGAGGTTCCAGCTCTGGATGATGTGCATACCCTTAGTGCGGTATTGGAGCAGTTAGGTGTAAAGGTTGAGTTTGATGCTGATAAAAACACCTTGCTGGTGGATAGTTCGGAGATTACCAGCTGTGAGGCTCCTTATGATTTGGTGCGGAAGATGCGGGCTTCTTTCCTTATTATTGGCCCAATGCTGGCTCGCTGTGGCAAGGTAAGGATTTCTCTTCCTGGTGGCTGTGCTATTGGTACTCGTCCTATCGATTTGCATCTTAAAGGTTTTGAGGCTTTGGGTGCTAAGATTGATATTGGCCACGGCTATATTGAGGCTACCACCCCTAATGGCTTGAAGGGTGCTCGGATTTATTTGGATTTCCCAAGTGTAGGAGCCACTGAGAATATTATGATGGCTGCTTCTATGGCTGAGGGTACTACTGTTATTGAAAATCCAGCTCAGGAGCCGGAGATTATCGACTTGGCTAACTATCTTAATGTTATGGGAGCCAGAGTCCGTGGTGCTGGTACCAATGTTATCAAGATTGAGGGCGTACAGCGTTTGACTGGCCGCAATTATACCATTATTCCAGATCGCATTGAGGCTGGTACCTATATGGTGGCAGCAGCTATGACCAGAGGGGATGTATATATCGAGAATGCCATTAGTGAGCATTTGAAGCCAGTAATTGCCAAGCTGAAAGAGGCTGGGGTTACTATTGAGGAAAATATTGATGGCATCAGGGTAGTATGTGACCGCCGTACCAAGGCAGTAGATATTAAAACCCTGCCATATCCAGGCTTCCCAACAGATATGCAGGCTCAGTTTATGGCTATGCTGGCTGTTTCCGAGGGCATGGGCCGGGTAACAGAGACTGTTTTTGAGAATCGCTTTATGCATGTGGATGAGCTGAAGCGGATGGGGGCTAATATTCGTATAGATGGACGCACTTCCTTGATAGAGGGCGTGGATAAGCTTCATGGCTGTGGCGTTAAGGCTACAGATCTGAGAGCTGGCGCAGCTATGGTTTTGGCAGGACTGGTGGCTGAGGGCGAGACTCAGATTGGCTATATTCATCATATTGATAGAGGTTATGATAATCTGGTTTCCAAGCTGGTAATGCTGGGGGCAGATATTCGCCGGGTAGATGAATAAGCTGGGAAGGGAGCTTGAAATGACAACTGTAAAGAAGGATTTGCTGACCATAGGCATTGTAGGCTTTTTGCTTTTTATGCTGGGGAATTGGGCAATTGCCATTACGGATCCTGTAGAGTCTAACTACACGCTGACTGCGGTGGAGATGCTTCGGTCTGGGGATTATATTTCCCCTCGTATTTATGGCAATTATTGGTATGACAAGCCAGCCTTTTTTTACTGGGAGCTGATTGCAGCCTATAAGCTGATGGGAGTAAATGAATTTGCCTCCCGCTTTTTCCCGGGAGTTTTTGGTGTTCTTGGTTTGATGATGACCTATGGCTTTGCCCGAAAGCTTTATGACCGTAAAACCGGCTTAATGGCAGCAGGTATTTTGGGCACCTGCTTTGAGTATTGGCTGTTGTCTAAGACCGTTATTACGGACTTAACTTTGTTTGTGTTTTTTAATGCAGTGCTGATATTCTTTTTCTGGGGTTATCGCACGGGGCAGAGAAACTACTATTATCTCTGTTATCTTTTTGCTGGATTGGCTACCTTGGATAAGGGACCTATTGGCCTTTTGCTGCCAGGCTTTGTGCTGACAGTTTTTTTGTGTATCAGACGGGATTTTAAGGAGTTCCTGTATTTGCGCCTGCCTACGGGGTTGGTGCTATATGCATTGGTGGCTGGCAGCTGGTACTATATGATGTACACCATTCATGGTATGGATTTTATTAATAATTTCCTTGGGGTGCACAATTTCCTGCGGGCCACTCAGTCAGAGCATCCTCGCTGGGATGTGTGGTGGTATTATACCATGATTTTCTTTGCGGGCTGTTTGCCTTGGTGTTGGACTTTGCCTGCAGCTATTATCAAGGCTGTAAAGAGACAGCGGTTGCCGGAAATTGATATGACTACAGGCTTTTTGCTGACCTGGGCCTTGGTGGTGAATGTTTTTTATCAGTGCATGGCTACCAAATATACCACCTATACACTGCCAGCCTTGCTGCCTATTGCCATTCTCATAGCTAGATACCTTTATCAGAGAGAGGTGTTGGTAAAGCGTACTGTTATAGGCGCCATTGTAGTATATGGTATCCTGACCTTTGCTTTGGCTATTCCTGCTTGTTCCGATGAGGGATATTCTGGGAAGAATATAGCTGAAGTCTATAAGGATGTGGTTAAGGATGATGATCTGGTAGTAAGCTACGGGGATTACAAAACCTCTATTGTTTTCTATGGACAGAAAATGGTTTATCGACTGGAGAAAGCTGAGTCTATACCAGGAATGCTGCCAGATGGCAAAAGCTGGAAGGCGAAAAACGTTATGCCGTTTATTTCCTTTGAGGAATTGCCAAAGGATAAGAATGTGTACCTGATACTTAACAACCGTCGTTTCAATTCCTTTGAAAAGGATTTTGACACTTCGGAATGGAAGCTGTTGGCAGATTTTGAAGAAGCCAGGGTATATGTAAGAGAAGCAATTAAATAAAAGATAAAAGACTGCACGCAACTCTTTATGAGCTTGTGTGCAGTTTTTTGTTGCCAATTTTGGTTAATAGTTGTACAATAAAGCCACTGTATTTGTATGTGTCTTGTCATGTGCAAAACAGAATGGTAATTTTCTGGTTTTCTTTTGGGAGGAATTTTTGTGCTTTTAGAAAGATTGGAAAAGCTGCCTGTTGGCTCTTTTCATTATAAGCTGTTGGCGGTAACCGGTCTGGGCTGGTTGTTTGATGCCATGGATACTGGCTTGATTTCCTTTGTCCTGCCTATTTTGTCCAAGGAGTGGGGCTTGCATCCAGAGCAGATGGGCTGGATTGGCAGTGTAGGCTTTATTGGTATGGCTTTAGGTGCGGTTATATCTGGTACCATTGCTGATAGAGTTGGTCGTAAGCTGGTATTTTCCTTGACGGTTATTCTTTACAGCTTGGCTACAGGTGCCTGTGCCTTGTCCTGGAACTATGAATCCTTGATGCTGTTTCGCTTCCTAGTTGGCTTTGGCCTAGGGGGTGAGCTGCCAGTAGCAGCTACTCTGATGACTGAATATGCTCCTACCAAATTGCGGGGACGGTTTATTGTTCTCTTGGAAAGCTTCTGGGGCTTGGGCTGGTTGGCAGCTGCCTGCATTGCTTATCTGCTGATTCCTCAATATGGCTGGCAGGTTGCTTTCTTTATTGGTGCATTGCCTGCTTTGTATGTATTTATGATTCGCCTGCATATGCCTGAGTCTGTAAGATACCTTATTTCTCGTGGCAAAATTGGCGAGGCTCAGAAGATTGTGCTGATGCTGGAGGAAAAGCTGAATGTGCAAAGCGAGCCTTTTGCAGAGGAGCTTAGTGAAGTGGAGAAGGGCACTGAGCATGCTGCAGCACCTAAGTTGAGTACCTTGTGGTCTGGCACCTTTGCCCGTCGTACAGCTATGCTGTGGGTGGCTTGGTTTGGTATTAACTTCAGTTATTATGGTATCTTTATGTGGCTGCCATCTATTGTGTTCCAGCAGGGGTTTACTGTAGTTAAGACCTTTGAATATGTGCTGATTATGACCTTGGCTCAGTTGCCTGGCTATTATTGTGCAGCTTGGCTGGTAGATGTTATTGGTCGTAAATATACCCTGTCCCTGTTTCTGCTAATAAGCGGCGTGGCCAGCTATTTCTTTGGTAATGCAACTGGTTCCACAGAGCTGTTGGCTTGGGGTGCTGCTATGTCCTTCTTCAACCTGGGAGCCTGGGGTGTGCTTTATACCTATACGCCAGAATTGTATCCTACTGCTATTCGTGCTTTGGGCAGTGGCTATGCTGCTGGCTTTGGCCGTATCGGAAGCATGATCGCTCCTGCTATGGTGGGTATGCTGATTGGCGGCCAGATGGGCAGTGCAAGTATCTTTATGCTGTTTGCTGGTGTCTTTGTGGTAGTATCTGCTGTGGTTATGGGCCTCGGTGTAGAAAGCCGGAAGAAATCTCTGGAGGAAATTGCTGAGGAAGCAGTGGAAAGTGGCAGAGAAACAGCTCGTTGCTAAAATTTTAAAATAAAAATACTGGTACAGACTTCGCAAGGGAAGCTTGTACCAGTATTTTTTATGTTCATAGTTTATTTATTTTGGGAGCGGAGGGCAGTTTCCATATCGGCTGCTAAATCTGCCAAGGATGCGGCAGAGGCGGCAATTTCTTCATTGGCCGCAGATTGCTGCTGAGCCAAGCCATTGATTTCTTTGGTATTGGTGTCGATTTTTTGACAGCTTTGATCCATATTGTCCATAGAGAAAACGATTTTTTCGGCTCCCTGAGATACCACATCTACAGAGGTCTTAATGCTTTCAATCTGTCCCTTGATGGAATCAATCTGCTTAATAATATCAGCGAAATGTGTGCCTACCTGACGAACAGATTCAGTACCATTTGCTACCTGAGTTGTACCCTGCTGCATTGCTTGAACAGTCTGGGTTGTGGCGCTCTGAATGGAGGTAATATTTTCCTTGATATGCTTGGCGGCCTCCTGAGACTCTCCTGCCAGCTTGCGAACCTCCTCGGCAACTACGGCAAAGCCCTTGCCAGCTTCGCCGGCTCTGGCAGCCTCAATGGCAGCATTGAGAGCCAACAGATTGGTCTGGTCAGCAATGGCAGAAACAGATTCTACAATGTGGCCAATGGCTTCGGACTGTTCTCCCAGCTGATTTACCATGTCAGCGGAGGTTTGGACACTGCTTTCAATACCACTCATAATATCAATGGCTTCCTTCATCAATTCAGAACCATCGTGGGCAGCAGAAGTCATTTCTTCAGAGAATTGCTGTACCGTATCTACCTGACCGTTTACATTAATAATATCCTCAAAAATATTGTTCAAGGAATCCATGGAGTTCTGCAGCTCGGTTACCTGTTCCTCCATGCCCTGAGTTACTCCTGTCATATGCTCTGCAATATGAGCAGCACTGTCGGCAGATTGGCTGGCACTGGAGGTTAGCTCCTGAGAAGAAGCTGCTATCTGCTGAGAAATCTTGGTCATTTTCTGCATAAAATCACTGCTGGGAGCAGAGACTGACTGCAATCTGGCAGCAGGAGGCATCTGAGCAGGTGCAGGTATATCTGCTTCTCCTGTAAGCTTTTTGACCGCTATAAGAAGTATGCCGGCAATAAGCAGGAAAATACTGGTAAAAGCTGATGGCAGGATGGAAGCCAGTCCAGCTAGGGAAATCAGGATGGCGAGAACGCCTGCTCCTGTAAAAATGGCAGCATAAGATTTGGTTGACATAAAAACACCCCTTAATTGATTTTGATATACGCATTTTTATCTGAAAGGCTGATAGGTGATAACATATCAGCCTATTTTACCCCACCTAAAATGATACATCAAATCAAGGGTGGTAGCAATGATTTTTTGAGGTAAAACTATGAACAAAAGTAATAAAATAAAGTGACAAAAGTACACTACTTTTGGAAAGACCTTACGAATGGCGGGAAAATCTTGTATTTCAATATTGAATGAGGTATTATAGAGGGGAGTATGTTTTTTTATTAGGAAAAATTTCGGAGTGAAATTTAATGCTGAAAAATACAAGAAAAATTTGCGGTATAGCTGCTGGTTTGAGTCTGGTTTCCCTGTGGGGGACTAGCGATTTGCCTCTGTCTATACCTACAGCAGAGGCTGTATACAATAGTGAAAGTGATACAGATGCAACTATCCTTGATTATGTGGAAAATCGCCGCCGTACTGAGCGGGAAAACCGCCTGAACGAGGATCAGAAAAAGCTATTGAAGGATGCCTATGAAATGAAGGAGCATCTGCGGGAGCCATTGGATCCAACCAAGAATGTACCGGTGGCTGTGGAAGGTGACGAGCTTTTCTATGATGAAAACACTGGTGATTTTCAGGTCAAGGGCAATGTGGTAATGACCTCCTTGGATAAGCGCCGTTTTATCACAGAGGAAGCTAATGGTAATCTGCAAAAGCAGGATGTGGATGTGCCGGATAAGGCCTATATGCTGCAGCTGACAGATGCTCAGGCCAGGATTATTTTGAATGGCTATAAGACTCAGTACAACTGGGGCAAGGAAGAGGGCAAGATGGAAAATGCCCAGGGCAAGATTGACCATCAGTTTGTAAAAGCCAAGCGCATTGAAATGTATCCAGATAAGATTGTGCTTTTTGATGCTAGTGCTACCAAATGCAGCGCCAAAAATCCAGATTACAAAATGACAGCCAAAAAGATTGAATACTATCCAGGTATTCAGACAATTTCCTATGGGGTTAGCTATTGGCTGGGCAGTATTCCTGTATATTCTGTGCCTAAGCAGGTAAGTAAGGAAGGTGAAAAGGGCATATATATGCCAAAGGCTTCCTATGATAATGATAATGGCTTTGGCATCAAGGATACCCTTTATTATCCTATAACAGATAATGTAAGGGCTTATGGAGATTTCTTTATTTCTCAGCGCAGCAAGGTAAAGACGCATGGTGGATTTTTGTATAATACCAAGGGGTTTGGTGATTTCGCTCTGCGGACTGGTTTCTTTGAGGATAGCGATGGCAAATGGATTCACAAGGCACCTACTTTGAGATGGGATTATGGGGCTAAAATCGCCAATACACCATTTAATTACAGCCTTGCCTATGAGCATGGTGCCTGGGAGCAGGATGGCAAGCATTCCATTCATACCTATTATTATGCCAAGCTGGGTATAGATCCAATTCGTCTTGGCACTTGGCGTGTTTATCCAAGTATTAATTACTCCATTACCGATGAAACCTATGACCACAGCAGAGTCAGCGGTATGGGCTACGATGTTACTGCCTTGAAGGAGTTTGACGATAGATGGACTACCTATCTGGGCTACCATTTTAGCAAGAGCAACAGCCAGAACAGTGTCTTTGATTTTGATTTGGATAGCTATTCTGAGAAGGTTACAGCAGGCTTTAGCTATAGCTTTAGTCCAAAGGACCGCATTGTTATAGGCTGGGCCTTTGATGGAGAAACCAACAAGCTGATGGATACAGATTACTATTGGTACCACAATATGCATTGTGCAGAGCTGATAGTTCGCTATCGTGAGAAGCGGGATCAGATTAAGGTAACGGCCCAGTTCTCACCGTGGTAATATGGGAAGGATGTATGTAGATGACACCATTGGAGGCAATTGAGAAGCTGTCTGGACAGCCGGTACTGGTGTTGGGAGATATGATAGCAGATATCTATCTCTATGGTACCATTGCTAGAATTTCCCGGGAGGCACCGGTCTTGGTGTTGGAGCAGTCCACAGAAAAAATCGTGGCTGGTGGTGCAGCCAATGTTATTAATAATGGTGCTACCCTAGGTGGCAGAATATTTGCCGCCGGCTTGGTGGGCGATGATAATGCTGCCAAGGGTTTGTCTGGTATTTTGCAGGAAAAGTCTGTGGATGTAACAGGGTTTGTTAAGGATGCCAATAGGTCTACAATTTCCAAAACCAGAATTGTGGCAGGAGGCAGGACCACTGTGAGCCAGCAAATTGTGCGGGTGGACAAGGAGTCTAAGGAGCCTATGGGCAAAGCTCAGGAGCAGCAGCTGGAGGAATATCTAAAGCAGGTATTGCCACAGGTCAAGGGGGTGGTGCTTAGCGACTATGGCAGCGGCACCATTACGGACAAGCTGTTAGGACAGATTTTTGCTTATTGTCAGGAGCATAATATTCCTACTATTGTGGATTCCCGCTATGATATTCTCCGGTTTAAAACTGTAGATTATATCAAACAGAATGATGCGGAGCTGTCAGCAGCTATTGGCCGGGATTTGGCTACAGAAGAAGAGCTGGTGCAGGGAGGCTGTGAGCTGCTGTTAAAGATGTCCGCCAAGGGAGCTTTGATTACCAGAGGTGAGGATGGCATGAGTCTGTTCCAGATAATATCTCCTCAGGAGGCAGCAGACTACTTAAAATCTCAGGAAGTTTCAGGCTCTGTTGATGCTGGTCAGTTTAGAGAAGGATTGACAGTTAAATTGGTAGTAAAGCGTCAGACTGGCAGGCTGTCTGTGGTACAGGAACTGATTAGCTATCAGGATAGGGATATTTTGGTGAGCCATATTCCTGTAACAGACAAAAGTGAGGTTTATGATGTTTCTGGTGCTGGTGATACCTGTGTAGCTACAGTAATTCTGGGCTTGGCTGCAGGACTGGAGCCATTACTGGCTTGTCAGCTTAGCAATGAGGCTTCGGGTATTGCTGTGCGCAAAATGGGTACCTCTGTGGTTTATGCCCAGGAACTGGAGGCACGGTTCCGTCAGTTAGGCTATGAAGCATAAGAAGTTTTACTATTATGTAGTGGAGATATAAGGATGATTGTAGATAGAAGTAAAATCGCTGATTTCTGTCAGGTTTTGCGGGATGGCGGTCAGAAGGTGGTATTTACCAATGGCTGTTTTGACATTCTCCATGCTGGTCATGTGAGATATTTGCAGCAGGCTCGTTCCTATGGGGACTGCTTGGTGCTGGGGTTGAATACAGATGCTTCCGTGCGACGCCTTAAGGGGCCGGAACGGCCCATTAACAATGAGCTGGATAGAGCAGAGGTTGTGGGAGCCTTGAAGTCTGTAGATTATGTGGTATTCTTTGATGAGCCTACGGCAGAGGCTCTGATTCAGCAGGTTCACCCTGATGTATATGTGAAGGGTGGAGATTATACCATTGAGACTTTGCCAGAGGGACAGATTGTTCTGGGCTATGGTGGTCAGGTAGAGCTGGTACAGTTGGTGGCAGGACGATCTACCACCAATGTTATTGCCAAGATACAGGGACAAAAATAAAACAGCTGTAGGACTGAGTATATGAACAGTTCTAATGGGGCTATAGTATAAGGGAGTTATGGGATGAATATCAAAAGTGTATTGGTGGTTAAGCTAAGTGCCATAGGGGATGTAATCCATGCCCTGCCGGTGTCCTATGCTTTGAAGGAAGCCTATCCAGAGGCAAGGGTAACCTGGGTAGTGGAGCCTCCTGCCTATAATCTGCTGGAGGGTAATCCATACATTGATGAGATTATAGTTTTTGAGAAGAAAAAGTTCAAAAGCCTGGCAGGCTTTTGGGAAAATTTTGGCCCCTTTAGAGAGAAGCTGAATCAGCACAAATATGATGCGGTTCTTGATTTGCAGGGGTTGTTTAAATCAGCAGCCATTGCTTGGTGCTCCAAGGCGCCTATCAAGCTGGGGACCTGCAATATGCGGGAGCTAAGCGATAAAATATCTCGTCCAGTAGTGGGGCCGAATGCTCAGGGGCATATAGTAGAAAGATATTTGGATGTGGCCAGAGCTTTGGGCTGTGGTGTTAATAAGGTAGAATTTCCTATTAATATCACCCCAGAGGATGGGAAGATGGCCAGAAGCTATCTCTATGCAGCAGGCTGTAAGGGGGATGTTCCCTATGTGGTGCTGGCAGTAGGGGCTAATTGGCCCAATAAACGGTGGCCAGTGGCCTATTATGCCAAGCTGTCAGACTGGTTGTCAGAGCATGGATATTTGCCGGTGATTATCGGCGGTGGTGCTCTGGATGAAGAGCTGGTGGAAGATATTAGCCGGGCAACAGAATTTCCCCCTGTGAATATGGTAGGCAAAACTACCTTGCGGCAGTTGGCTTATGTGATTAAGGAAGCTAAGGCTACAGTAGGTGGCGATACCGGGCCGGTGCATCTTTCTGCTGGTTTGGGAACCCCTACTATTATGGTTATGGGCCCTACTGATGCCAATCGAAATGGCCCTTATGGCCAACTGGAGAATGCCATAGAGGTGCCTCGAAGCTGTAAGTATTGCTGGAAAAGAGCCTGTCCAAAGGGGTTTGACTGTCTGGATAGGATTACGCCAGCTATGGTGGAGGAAAAGCTGAAGCCATATTTGGGATAGGAGTTTTTATGCCAGATATAAATAAATTAAATATCAAAAAAATATTGATTATAGATTTGGCCTTTATCGGAGATGTGATATTGGCAGGGCCTTTGACTCGAACAGTGCGTCAAAGATGGCCTCAGGCAGAAATTTCTATGCTGACAGTGCCTTTGACCAAGCCGGTGGCAGAAATGCTGCCTGCTATTGATAAGGCCATAGTTTATGACAAAAAGGGACTCCATCAGGGGCTGGGCGGTATGTGGAAAATAGCTCAGGAGCTGCGGCAGGAGAAGTTTGATTTGGCTATCTGCATGAATTTTGCCCTGCGGGGGGCTGCGGTAGCCAGGCTGGCAGGGATTCCTTATCGACTGGGCTATGATGCTCAGCATGCCGGTTGGTTTCTGACCTGGGCGGCTAGCCATATGCGTGAAGGTATCAAGTATGAAGCCAAAAATCATCTGGAAGTATTAAAGCCTTGGGGCCTTACCACAGAGGATTATAGCTTGGCCTTGGCTCCTTCTCAGGAGAACATTGCTTCCTTTGAGGCCAAGGCTCAGGAGCTGTCCTTGGCAGATATGGGGGAGTATTTTGTTATTTGCCCTATGGGAAGCTACGAAAGAAAGAATTTACCCCTGCCTTTGGCTTTGCAACTTATAAGAAAATTGGAGGCAGAAAAGCCGGTATATTTAATTGGCGGCCCGGGGGAGAAAACTGTTTTGGAGGTTATGGCCAAGGCCGGACGATTGCCGGCAGGGCGGGTTTTGGCCGGGACGCTGAATCTACCAGAGCTGGCGGTGTTTTTGCAGAGAGCCAGAGCCATGATTTCTGTAGATACTGGCCCTATGCACATGGCTCAGGCAGTGCAATGTCCTACTGTGGCGGTATTCGGCCCTACGGATCCAGTTGTTTGGGGGCCTTGCAACAGCAATAGCCAGGTTGTATATAGAGGCGAGGAATGCTCTCCTTGCTGGGGCAAGGGTGAGTGCAGCAACAACAGGTGCATGGAGCTGATTAAGCTGGAGCAGGTATGGCAGGCTTTGGAGAAGGTGATGGCGCAGTAATGAGAAATTATAAAAATATTCTGGTAATCAACCTGATGCATATAGGGGATTTGATGCTGGTTACGCCGGTATTGAGAACTCTCCGCGTCAATTATCCTCAGGCTAAAATATCTATTTTGGTAGACAAAAAGCTGGCGGATTTGGTGCGCTGTAACAAGCATATTGATGAATGCCTTTTGATTGACAAAAAGGGTAAGGACGATAAGCTGACCAATTTTATTAAATATATTGGGGAAATCCGCAAAAAGCATTTTGATTTGGTTATCAATCTTCATCGTAATGAACGAGCTTCAGCCATTGCGGCCTTTAGTGGTGCTGATACCATTGTAGGCTATGCCAAGCCGGGCTTTGGGTTGTTTTTTGATAAGGTTATGCAGAATCCTTCTGTGGCCCATCATATAGGCCGTGGGCCTTGGGGCTTGTTGCCACCCCATCGCTATGTACCTGGCTGGAAGCATCAGGTTCATGCTCATTTGGAGGTGTTGAAGCAGGCTGTAGGGGTGGAAAAAATCGACGATGGCGGCTTGGAAATGTGGCTGCCTCAGGAGGCTGTGAAGAAAGCAGAAAAGCTTTGGCAGGAGAATTTTGCTCTAGATCAGCAGGTGGTAGCCTTTAATATTGGCGCTAGCTGGGAAACTAAAAGATGGCTGGACAGCTATTTTGCTCAATGTGCAGATGAGCTGATTGAGAAAGGCTATGCTGTGGCGTTCTTTGGCGGGCCAATGGATATCGAGATGGTGAACAAATGCCGCAGCTTGATGAAGCAGGGAAATAGCCCTCTTATCAAGGTATTTACAGGGAAGGTATCCCTGGCAGAGTTAGGCGCCTTATTGCGGAAGTGTGCCCTGTTTCTGACCACAGATTCCGGCCCTATGCATGTAGGGGTATCTCAGCATGTGCCAGTGGTAACCATGTTTGGCGCTTCCCCAGTGCCGGGATTTTATCCCTATGATGGCCGGGATGTGCTCATCAAGGCGCCAGTTAGCTGTCACCCTTGTGGCATACATCAATGTCCTCACGCTGGGGAGGCTAATCTGGCTTGTATGAAAAAGATTACCCCAGAGCTGGTTATGAAATATGTGTGGGAGCTGTTGGATAAATATGGCAAGATGGCTGGCAAAATGTCAGTGGAATATGGTAATTATGCGTGCAGAGTGGTAGAGGCCAGTCTGTGAAGGGAAGAATAATATGACTGTACACAAGGATAAGCTGTTGGATTTTGTGCTTAATGGTATTTCCAAGACCAGAATTCTGGTAGTGGGAGATGTAATGCTGGATAGATATTACTATGGAGAGGTTAGCCGAATTTCTCCAGAGGCACCGGTGCCTATTAATCATGTCCTGCGCATTGAGGATACTATGGGCGGCAGTGCCAATGTGGCTCATAATCTGGCTTTGCTGGGGTGCAAAACCTATATTGCCGGTTTTGTAGGCAATGATTATCACTGTCAGACCTTGATGGACAAATTTACCTCCAGGGGGATTGATTACAAGGGCATTATTCATCGGGATGCTCCTACTACTACCAAGCTAAGGGTTATTGGTGGGCATCAGCAGATGCTGCGCCTGGATTTTGAGGATACAGAGCCAGTAGGAGAGCAGTATGCTCAGCGCTTAATAGATTATGTAGAGCATATGCTGCAGCAGGGACTGGATGCGGTAATCCTTTCAGATTATGGCAAAGGAGCCTGCACCGATGAGGTGTGTACCAGTGTTATTCAATCCTGTCGAGATATGGCGGTGCCAGTGTTTGTGGATCCAAAGGGTGTAGAATGGGATAAATACGGCGGTGCGGATTATATTACGCCAAACTTCAAGGAGCTGAATGCCGTACAGCCAAGGCCTATTCGCAATAGAGATGAATACATTGAGCAGGCCGCTCAGTATGTTATGGACGAGTATTTTATTCGTAATGTATTGGCTACCCGTTCCGAGCATGGTGTGTCCTTGATACAGCCAGAGGAAGGAATTGTTCATATTCCTACCAAGGCTCAGGAGGTATTTGATGTTTCTGGTGCAGGTGATACAGTGATTTCTGTTTTTGCCCTGGGCATTGCTGGAGGATTGAAGCCTGTTGATGCCGCATATTTAGCCAACCTGGCCGCCAGCGTGGTAGTAGCCAAGCTGGGAACCTATGCTGTTAGCAATGCAGAGCTGCAGAATGTTTTGACGAAAAAGGAGCATGAGGACAAATGATTATTGTAACTGGTGGTGCCGGCTTTATCGGCAGTAATATTGTTAAGGAATTGAATCGTCAGGGCCGTAAGGATATTTTGATTGTTGATGATTTGAATAACCGCAAAAAGGAAAATCAGAGCTATCGCAATCTTCGTGGTTTGCAGTTCCTGGATTATATGTACAAGGATGATTTCCTTGAGGCTATTTTGCATGAGGATATTGACGGTAGTGATGTAGAGGTTGTTTTCCATGAGGGAGCTTGCTCCGATACTATGGAATACGATGTAAACTATATGATGCAGGCTAACTATGAGTATTCCAAGGCTGTATTGCATTTCTGCATGGATCATAGAATTCCTTTCCTCTATGCTTCCTCTGCTTCCACCTATGGCGGTGGTGAAAATGGTTTCCGTGAGGGGGATGAGTGCGAGGATGCTTTGAATCCATATGCCTTCTCCAAGCTGCTTTTTGATCGCTATGTGCGCCAGCAGATGCCTTATGCTCAGAGCCAGATTGTAGGCTTGAAGTATTTTAATGTTTATGGGCCACAGGAGCATCACAAGGGTAATATGGCTTCTATTTTCTACCAGCTGTATCATCAGGTAAAGAAAGAGGGCGTTTGCCGTCTGTTCAAGGGCTATGGTGAATATGGTGATGGCGAGCATCGTCGTGACTTTATCTATGTCAAGGATGTTGTCAAGGTAAATCTTTGGTTCTGGCAGCAGCAGGGCCCTAGCGGTATCTATAACTGCGGTACCGGTCATGCCCATTCTTATAATGAGGTAGCAGAGGCTGTTATTGAGGCTATGGGACAGGGACATATTGAATATAGAGAGTTCCCAGAGGTGCTGAAGGGCAAATATCAGTGCTTTACCGAGGCAGATAAGACTAAGTTGTTGGAAGCAGGTTATGATCAGGGCTTCTACGATATGAAGGACGCTGTTAAGGAATATTGCGATTTCTTGGACAATGGCGGATATTTTAAATATGGCAAATAAAGCGGTATTTTTTGATAGGGATGGCACCTTGAATGTGGATGTGCATTATCTCTATCGGCCAGAGGATTTTCAGTGGACACCGGAGGCGGTGGAAGCCATAGAATATTGTCATCAGCAGGGGTATCTGGTGGTGGTCATTACCAATCAAAGCGGAGTGGCCAGAGGGTACTATACCGAGGCTGAGGTGCAGAGGCTTCATCAGTGGATGAATGAGGAGTTGGCAAGGCAGGGGGCAAAGCCTATTGATGCCTTCTATTACTGTCCTCATCATCCCCAGGGCAAGGTGGCAGCATACGCCAAGGAGTGCAGCTGCCGCAAGCCTCAGCCTGGGATGCTGTTGCAGGCCTGTCAGGAAATGAATATAGAGCCAGCCCAGTCCTATATGGTAGGCGACAGCCCAAGAGACGTAGAAGCCGGGGAAAAAGCTGGTATTCAAGGAGTGCTGTATACAGGCGGCAGCCTGCTGGTATGTGTGAGGGAAAGTTTGAGAAAAGGCGGCTGTTAGAATGAAATATGTGGAACGTATCCGGAATATAGTTCTTGATCAGCTGAAAAACGAGACAGTCTGTATATATTTGTTTGGTTCTTGGGCACGAGGAACTCAGCATCATGGTTCAGATGTGGATATTGCAATTGATTTTAAAGGGAAAAATAACCCATTAAAAATAGCTGAAATTCGCGAAATACTAGAAGAATCAACTATACCATATAGTGTTGATGTTGTGGATATGCATAATGCTTCAGAGGGAATATTGCAGGAAATAAAAAAGGATGGCATAAGATGGAAATGACCAAACGAATGGAAACTGCTGGACGAGCCCTAGAAAAATTGCATGAGGGAGTAGCCAAAGGCGAACTTACGGAAATGGAACGAGATGGGCTAATTCAGAGGTTTGAGTTCTGTTTTGAAATTATGTGGAAATGTGGTAAAGACTATTTGCTAGATAGAGAAGGTCTAGTAGTTACTTCACCTAAAAAAGTAATTCGTGCTTTGTATGAAGTAGGATTGCTAAATGCTGAAGAAACAGAAAGCACTTTGCAGATGGTTGATGATCGAAACATGACGGCACATACCTATGATGAAAAATATGCTATAGAATTAGCTGAACGAATCAAAGAGTATGAAAAAATATTGCAGGAAATGTATAGACGAATGCTGAAGTAGAAAGTTGCAACTGGCGGCAGCCTGCTGGCATGTGTAAGGGAAAATATAGATTAGATAAGGGTGGGGTGCCTGTGCGAATCGGGATTTTTGAGAATATAATGACTCCAGGTGGACATGAGGTTGATTTTGACCGTATTTTGGTGGAGGAGTTGCAGCAAAGAGGCCATGAAGTTAGCTTTTATGTACCAGAGAATTTTGAGTTTAATTTTGACTATCAGGTACCTGTAGTGAAGCTGGGCGGAGAGGTAGTTTCTTACTCCAATGTGCGTGGCGTGAAAAAATTATTTTATGCCATGAAAAGAGAATATAACCGTCAGAAGTGGTATGCCCAGCTTTATGAAGCTGCCTACCGCAAAGATATTGATGCCTTGATTGTGCCAACCTCAACATATCGTTATTTACGGGCATTGAATAAAAATATTCTCCGTCGCAGCAATGTACCAATTATTTTTGTGTTGCATGGAATAAATCCCAAGGAAGCACCTAAATTTTTAAGGGAAGCAAAAAAATTGCTGCCATATAAAAATATTAAGCCGGTGGTTTTGACCTTTGTTAATCATATTTTTGGTCATAAACTGCCAAATATTTACACAATTTATCCTCCTGCCTATACCGCTAGGGATATAGAATTTGTCCCATCGGTAGAAAAAAAAGATGTGCTGACCATAGGTTTTTTTGGACAATATCGCAGGGAAAAAAGATTGCGGGATTTTCTGGAGGTTTATGTTAAAGGAAATTATACGCGTAAGGTAAGGCTTTTGGTGCAAGGCTCTACTATGCATCCAGAGGATGCTGAGGATTTTGAACAGATAATTCAGGAATATAAAGCACATCCAGAAATCGAATTTTTGCACAAGGGCCTTATCGGGGCAGAGTGGCAAAAGTCCTTAGCAGAAATTGATGTGCTTTTGATGCCATATTCCGCACCAAGATATTTATATCATTGGGGTGGTATGCTATTTACGGCAATTGGCTTTCAGAAGCCAGTGGTGGCTAGCAATGATATTAATCCAGAGGTCTTTGCCAAGTTTGATATTGGTATGACCTTCAAAAGCGGAGATATGGAAGATTTGCAACGGATATTGGAGACGTTTATCAATACCTATGATGATAAAGTAAATGACTATGCTCAGGGCTTGGCTCAGGCAGCAAAAAAATTCTCTCCAGAATCCTTTGCTCATAGAATTGAAGCGATACTTACAGGGGAATATCATACTATCAACCCAAAGGCAATGCCAGCAGATAAGGTTGAGGCTGCAATAGAAAATAAAAAGGAATAGAGAAAGGGCGTACACGTAAATATGGGAGTAAATCTTTCTGTTTTGATTTTGGCAAAAAATGAAGAGAAAAATCTGGAGGCATGTATCAAAAGTGCCCTGTTTGCTGATGAGGTACTGGTTATAGATGATATGAGTACAGATGGCACCAAGGCATTGGCAGAGTCGCTTGGGGCAAGAGTTTTGCAGCGTTCTCTTAATGGTAATTGGGGTGAGCAGCAGACATTTGCTATGGAAAATGCCAAATGCGATTGGATTTATTGCCTAGATGCAGATGAACGAATATCCCATCGTTTGGCTGAGGAAATCAAAAGAGTTGTAGCAGAAGATGACAGAAGATATGCTTATCAAACAGCCAGACTAAACTATTTCTGGGAGCAGCCTTTAAAGCATGGAGGTTGGTTTCCAGATCACGGTATACGGCTTTTGCCACGGAAAGGCGTATATGTAACAGGCTTTGTTCACCCACAGTTTCATTATGACTATGAGCTAAAGACATTGCCAGATGATGCTTATGTTATTCATTATCCATATAGAGATTGGGAGCACTATTTCAATAAGTTGAATTTTTACACAACCTTGGTAGCCAAGAAAAATAAGGAAAAGGGGAAAAAGGCTTCATTTTTGGATATTATTACGCATCCAATATGGGCCTCCTTCAGAATGTATTTTCTCAAATCTGGTTGGAAAGATGGTAAAATTGGCTTTGTATTAGCTAGCTTCCATTTTTTCTATACTATGGCAAAGTATGTAAAGTTATACTATCTGGAAAAGACTAATGAGCACGTAGGGGATGAAGAATAATGGCTTCCATGAAGGACATTGGCAAAAGAATATATAATTTGAAAAATACGAGAGAAAAGCGCAGGTACTATGTTTTTTTACTGAGAGCTATGCTGCACAGAGGAGAACTGCGGGAACTAGTGAATTTTTTCAACGCTATTCCTGTAAGAAGCAAATTGCTGGAAGTAAATCCATTTCCTATTGAGCAGGTGACGCGAGCTTTCTTTTATAACAAATCTACGTTTTCAGAGCGTGTACAGCTTGTAAAGAATCACTATGAGCTGTTGGAAAAACTGTTACAGGAAAAATATTTTTTGCAGATATCTGGAGCCAAATGGCAGCCTTATACCATATGGAATAGTACTTATGAGGATAAGCCTTGGCACGCACAACTGGTATTTGAAACCGGTCAGCGCAAGGAAGGTTTGCTGTCTCTGGAGTTGAATGTGGATCGTACCCATATATATCAAATTATATTCTGGGCAGGTTATAACAAAGCTGGGGAAGCTGCTCTCTGGATAGGAGCTATGCAGGGGCCTAATATGGAAAATGCCAGGGATGTGGTCAAGAAAATGACCAAGGTGTGTCATGGTTATCGAACTAAGAATTTGATTCTCTATATGTTGCAGGCTATGGCTAGAACTATGGGTATAAAGAAGATTTATGCAGTATCTAACTATGGCTATTATGCCAATAACCATGTGAGAGCAGATAGAAAGTTAAAAACAAATTTTGGCGATTTCTGGCTGGAAGCTGGAGGCAAGGAAACCGAGGACGAAAGATTTTACGAGTTGCCTTTGGTAGAGCCTCGTAAAACTATGGAAGAAGTACCTACAAGAAAGAGAGCTGTATATAGACGCAGATTTGCATTCCTGGATGAAGTAGATGCAGAAATTGAGCAGGCTGTGAAGAATATATTAAAATAACTTTACAGGGGATATCTGCTAATTTAGAATGATTCAGAGAGGGCAATACTATGAAATTATCAATAGAAAATTTTGCTAAAATAAAAAGAGCAGATATAGAACTGAATGGAATAACTATTATTGCTGGGGAAAATGATTCTGGTAAAAGTACGGTAGGCAAGGTATTAGCAACAGTATTTTCAGGCTTTCATAATGTTAATGAGTATTCACGCGATGAGAGGTATTTGGCATTAGCACAGGTTTTGCTTTTGGCTATAAAAACGCATAAAGATAGTCAAATCAAAAATATTAAAGAGTCACTGAATTTTTCGCTTAAGCAAGTAGATTTATATGTGGCATTATCGAAATATGAGCTGCAAGATGTAAAATCAACGATGCTATTGTTTCAAGAGATCGCTTTAGATAAATACGATGTAGATATAAAACTTGATAGAGTAATGTTTGGTAGGCTGACTGCGCAAGTAGAAGAAATACTGTCCTTGACGTATAAAGATATTATTACCAAACGATTAGAAGCAGAATGTGATATGGTTTTTTATAATCAGATTAATTCGTTATATAATGCAGATGAAGCTATTATTTCGCTATTTGTACAGGGAAAGAACATCAAAGCTAGCTTTATGGGAAACGAATGCACTGCTATTGATTATGAAATTTCACTACAGCATAATGCAATTTATATATCTAATCCATATTTGATAGATTATTCATGTGATGCTGTTTCTGATAAGGAATCATTGGCGAAAGATTTGATTGAGAAGATAAAACATAAAAAAATAATTATTTATTGAATGATATTATTCATCGAAAGAATATTCAACAGTTTCTGGATAAATTGGTAGAGATGATACCGGGACAATTTGTAGATAAAGATGATGACTTATATTTGAGTTATGAAGGCATGAGAGAAGCAATAAATGTAAAAAATCTATCAGTTGGTGTTAAGGCATTTGCCATTATTAAACGGCTTTTGGAAAATGGTTGGCTTGAAGAAAACGGTGTCTTAATATTTGATGAGCCAGAAATACATGTGCATCCTAAATGGCAGGTTGTTTTTGCTGAGATTATCGTTTTGTTGCAAAAACATTTTAATATGACAATCTTACTTACTACCCATAGTCCATATTTTATTAACGCGTTGGAGGTATATTCTGTAAAGTATGGTATTAACGATGTATTAACTTCGTACTTATCAAATTTTGAAGGAAATATGGTTGTTTTTGAGAATGTTACTAAAAATATGGATAAAGCTTATTCTTTGTTGGCTGAACCATTTAATGAGTTGGAAGACCTCAGATTTAGCTTAGGGATGGATAAATGATGAAGGGTGAAGAATGTTTTAAACAAAATAAATCAACGCTGAAAAATGTTTCTTATGATGATAAAAATAAAGTTTATATGACAGAAAGTACTATTCCTGTCTACGATTTTGATGGTATCAAAGACTGGTATTGGGACAATATTATCAAATCACGTATAAAGGGACCATCTAATGATGCTCTATACATTGATGGAGATAGGATAGTGTTTATAGAATTTAAGAATGGTAATATTTCTTTATTTGGAAAAGACGGTTTAGCACATAAGCTGCATGATAGCTTGCTGATGTTGCTAGATGAAGAATTAGCTGTGTCTGTTGTATGCAAGCCGTTTAAGCCAACTACTACGTACACAAGAAAACACATGGAATATATATTGGTCTATAATAAAAATAAATATCCCAATGAAGGAAACAACCGAAGATGTATAGCAGATAGCTTAAACAAGCGAATAGGGTTTGGATTGGGAATATATGAAGGTTTTTTGTTTGCAAAGGTAAGAGCTTATACGGCAGAGGAATTTGAGAAATACTTTGTATCAGCAATAGATAGTAAACTGTGAAAAGAAATAAAATCTAAAATAATTTTTAGGATGATGAATATATGAATATATTATTAGCTAATTTTGCAAAAATGGTAAATGACTCTGGAGGGTTAGCAAAAGTTACTTGTGCCTTTGCTAAGGAGATGTACGAAAGAGGCCATCAAGTGACTCTTGTATATGCTGATGACAAAGAAGGAAAATTCTTTTTTGATGTGCCTGATGGAGTACAGTGTTATAATCTGCATCACTATAAGGATAAGCATATTATTTTTCCACTAAGATATAAAATAAAGAGAGAAGTACTGAGAGCTTTTGATCAGCGGGTAGGCAGAGCCGTTAATAATGACTTTACAGAGAAATATCTTTTACCTAATGTAAAGGACATTTTAGAAAATATAAAACCAGATGTAATTATTTGCTCTCAGCCTGCAGCAAGCAAGGTGATGTTGTCAGATATACAGACTTCTATACCAGTGATTACTATGTCTCATGGAGATCCTGAGGATTATTTTCATCATTATCCTGTTAAGGAATTGCCTTCCCTGGGGTTAAGTGCAGCATGCCAGGTGCTTATGCTATCATTTGTCAAAGGAATTACCAAGAGATTTCCAGAGGAAAAGGTTGTAGTCATAGGCAACGTTGTGCCACAGCACGAAAAAGCAGTAGATTTAAGCAAGAAGAAAACGATATATAAAATTATCTCTATAGGACGGTTGGTTAGAAATCACAAGCGTCCTCATTTGCTTTTACAGGCCTTTGCAAAGTTAGCCAAGGATTTTCCTCAATGGAACGTAGAGTTGTGGGGGGCAGAGGATAGAGCCAAATATACCAAGGAATTAAAAAAAATCATTAGTGATAATAATTTGGAAAACCGAGTTTTCCTTAAAGGTACTACCAACAATGTAACAGCAGTACTGCAACAAGGAGATATTTTTGTCTTTCCTAGTGCTTATGAAGGATTTGGTCTGACATTGGCAGAAGCCATGAGTGTTGGTCTGCCCGGTATAGGTTATAAAAATTGTGTGGCAGTGAATGAGATTATCAAAGATGGTAAGAATGGATTCTTAGCCGAAGATGGAGTAGAGGCACTGGCAGAAAAAATGCAGCAGCTAATGAGTGATCAAGAGCTTCGTCAACGTATGGGAAAGGCAGCACATGAATCAATGAAGCAGTATGCAGCCGAAAATATTTGGGGACAATGGGAAGAGCTAATTGAAGAGGTTGTAAAAAAATAGAGAGTTGGAAGAGGCATGAATATAATATTGGCGATGTTCTCAAGAAATGATAATGTATTGGGGATAACAAATACGCTAAAATCTATGGGACATAAAGTTACGATTGCTTATACGGATGAATATACGCAAAAATGTAGTTACTGGGAAAAGAAAATAAATAAGTTAGGATTTCATAGCTGTAGAAATGCATATATTAAAGAATGGATTGCAAGTGTTCATGATATGATAATGAAGAATCAAGCGGAGCTACTTCTTTTTGTTAATTTGCCAGCCTATTTGCTATCAGTAGAGGATTTGCAGAAATTGCATGATATCATAACCATTAAATGTTGGTTTGTTGATGGAGTTTCTGATCATCCAGAATATATACCATATTATTCCTATATAGATAATATATATGTATTTGAAGAAAGTGATATATCTTTTTTAGCAAAGCATAAAATAAAAAATGTGCAGTATATACCAGTTGGTTATAACATGAATTATCATAAGTTAAAAGTAAAGTTTATTGAATTGGATGTAAGTTTTATGGGGTCACCATTCAAAAACAGGTTGCAGATATTGGAAGCTGTAGCTGTCCAGGCAGTTAAAAAGAATTGGAAACTAAAAATAATGGGACCATTTTATAGCACAAAATATTTCTGGAAGAAATTTATTTTTGAACACAAATACCCTAATATCACAAGATTTTTAGAGAATGGCTCTGTGTCTTCTGGTGAGGTTAATAAGCTTTATAATAATTCGCGGATTTGTTTGAATATACATGATACCAAACATAAAAGCCTTAATCCAAGAAGTTTTGATATTCTGGCAGCTGGCGCATTTGAGATTGTGGATATGCGTAATGGCTATGTGGGCAATATCCAGCCTGGCAAAGCTTTGGTCGAGTTTAAAGATATAGATGATTTATTAAAGAAAATAGAGTATTATTTGGATAATGCTGAAGAGCGAGAAACGATAGCTCAGTATGGTTATGAGCATAATATTTATAGCATGGAATATAGTCTGAGGCAGGTATTGGATTGAAATAGAGGATGGGGGATATATGGGAAAGGTGCAACCTTTGGTATCTGTAATAATGCCAGCTTATAACGCCGAAAAGTATATAGGCAAAAGTATAGAATCGGTGTTGGCACAAGATTATGGAAAATTTGAATTAATCATAGTAGATGATGGCTCAAAAGACGGAACGAAAAGTATAGTAGAGCAATATGCTAAGAATGACATACGTATCGAGTTGCTGGAACAGGCAAATCAAGGTGTATCGGTGGCAAGAAATAAAGGTCTTGATACGGCAACGGGTGAATACGTGGCTTTTTTGGATAGCGATGATTTATGGGATGCAGATAACTTATCCGTGATGGTGCAGGCCGCAGAATGTACAAAATCAGGTTTGGTTTGCGCTAGCATGGATATAATTAATGCTGATGGGACAAGGCAAAAGGCAAATACTGCCCATAAAGATGGGGAGTTAATGGATTTTGTTACGAATAATAATGAAATAAGGTTTTTTTGGGGGATTGGTAGCGTAATAATTAGAAGGGATATTTTGGAAAAATACCATATCAGATTCGATAGAGGTATTGCTATTATGGAGGATATTGGTTTCTATATAAAAATATTTTCAGTAACCAATTTGAAAGCTGTACCTAGAGTTATGGCACATTATTGTAAGCATGATAATTCTGCTACTACTGCTGCGTATAACCCCCAGAAATGGGAAGGCAGTGTAGAAATATTCCGTCATGCAGAGGAATATATATATAAATATCGCCCAGAATGGACTGAAAAATATCAGAAAATTTGGGACTATTACGCCTATAGATTTATTTGGACAGTAGTCAAAAATGGTATGTATGATAAAGGGATTAGTTATATAGAAAAATATTTTTCACATTTAAAACGTTTTAAGAATACTGGATATAAAATGAATGATAGACTAAAGTGCAGGTGCTTATTGATTAAACAGAAATGGCTTATGAAATTATTGACAGGTTTTAAAATGGAAACAGAATAAATTTGAGTAGTTGCAATGAATAATGTTTATATATTTTTAGTAAAAAGCTATTGGAGAATGATATATGTTATTTAATTCTTACGAGTTTATTTTCTTATATTTGCCGATTGTATTAGTAATATATTTCTTTTTGGGTAGCCGGAAAAAATATGAATTTGCTACTACATGGCTGGTTTTGTCATCAATCTTTTTTTATGGCTATTGGGATTGCAGATATGTATCACTACTTTTGGCCTCAATATGTTTTAACTATATAATTGGGCGGATGATTGAAAGAAAATCACGAAAAAGGATTTTTCTAATTATAGGTTTAGCTGTTAACATTTTGTTATTGGGGTATTATAAATATACCGGTTTCTTCATGGAGCAAATAAATGCTACTATGGGGACAGATATGATTATTCCACATATAGTGTTGCCATTGGGAATATCATTTTTTACATTTACTCAGTCAGCATATTTGATTGATGCCTATAGAGGTGAAACTACAGGGTATTCATTTAAAACATATTGCTTATTTGTTACAGTATTTCCACATCTTATAGCAGGACCTATTATTTATCATAAAGACATGATACCTCAGTTCATGAATAAGGCAAATTGCCATATAAATTATGATAATATGGCAATGGGGTTGGCTTTATTTAGTGTGGGCTTATTCAAAAAAATTGTTATAGCAGATAACATTTCTATATGGGTAAATTCTATATTTAATCATTATGACCAATTAAATTTCTTAGAAGCTTGGGCGGGAGCATTGGGATATACATTCCAATTGTATTTTGATTTTTCAGCCTACTCAGAAATGGCAATAGCCTTGGGGTTAATGCTTAATTTGCGTTTGCCAGTGAATTTTAACTCACCATATCAAGCATTATCTATTATAGATTTTTGGCGGCGTTGGCATATGACCTTGGGAACTTGGGTAAAGTCATACTTATATATTCCTATGGGAGGAAATAGACATGGGGAATTTGCTAAAATGAGAAATCTTTTTGTGTCTATGCTTATAATAGGTTTGTGGCATGGCGCAGGGTGGACGTTTATTTTTTGGGGTGGAATGCATGGACTGCTATTAATGATAAATCATCAATGGCGTAGAACGGGCATTGCTTTGCCAAAGCCAATATGTTGGGCATTAACCTTCTTTTCTGTAATGCTTGCTTGGATATTCTTTAGAGCTGATAGTTTTGCACAGGCATTGCAGATAATTCATTCCATGTTTGATTTTCAGGACATATATATCGCTGCTGCTAATTGGAGAGTGGAAAAAAATGCAGTTAATGTATGGTCAGCGATAGCAGGATTAGGGATATTAATCTGGTTGCCAAATCCTATTATTATGTTGCGTAAATTTAAGGCTAATTGGATATGGTATGCTATTACATTGATAGCATTATTGATATCGCTATATCAGATGAATACATATACAGAATTTTTATATTTCCAATTTTGAGGTGAATTATGAACAGTAAGAGATTTGTTATATCGATAGTTTTAATAATATTTTCTCTTATCGGTATTATATATGCTGCCTTGTGGATTCTGCCAGAGGAGAAATATATGCAAGGAGAATATAGTGCTTGGAAGCAGCAAAAGGAATATAGTTTGCAGAAACATGCTAGAGAGGTGATTCTCTTGGGAGATTCACGAATGAAGATAGATGTCAACGCAGTAGAATTAGATAATACCTATAATATGGCTTTAGCAGGTTCATCACCTATAGAGGCCTATTATACGTTAAAGAGATATTTGAGTGCAGGGAATATTCCAGAGAAGGTTTATATAGGTTTTGCTCCGACACATTTTACATCTTATGAAAATTATTTAGATAGGGGAATATTTTTTCATTACTATAGTGATAATGAAATTTCTGAAATCAATTTTAATATTTTAAAATATGAGGGGATCGATTATTCTACAGAGGTACAAAAATACAAATGGCGTTCTCCAGCAGTTTATTTAACTACATTATTGCATAGTTTTAAAGAAGATAGAGCTAGTATTAATAAAAATTTATATAAAGAAATGGAGGATTGCAAGGGAACACTTACGTTAAATGGGCAAAAAAATAATGGTAAGCCAGTAATACCTGAAGAAGCTAAAGAGAACAAATTTAGAGTGCAACAGGTATTAGATTATTATCTTAGAGAAACTATACTTATGTGCAATAACAATAATATTCCTGTACATATTATACAATTGCCTATGGGAGAGCATGGTGTTGAATTGTTAAAGTCTACAGGTTATATGCAGCAGTATGAAAACTATATGCAAACATTAGCTGATGATTATGGAATAAGTGTTGAAATACATATTCCAGTTTATCCAGATGAATTATTTGCAGATAATTCTCATTTGAATAAACAAGGGCAAAGTAAGTTTACCAGTAATTTTAGAAATATAAAACGATAAGAGAACATTAATATTAACATATCATAAGGGGAATTAGAGTATGGTGGCGAAAAAAATAATAAAATTGACCAATTTTATATTTATCCTTTTAGGATTAGCGGTTTGTTTATCAGAACCTTTTTCAAGACATTGTGTTAAAGCTGTACTAATATTAACATTATTGCATTGCAGTATAAAGCCTGCTATTATAAGCAGACTTGGTAACATAAAGATATTATTGGCAGGTATAGTACTCTTTGTTGGTGTTATGTTTATATCATGTATTTACGGTGGAAATTTTGTTGAAGAAATAAGTCGTTATAGATTTTTGATGCATTATAATGCATTGTTGGTGCCTGCTGCTGTATTAGCATTGAATTCAGAATTTGATGTTAGACGGATTATGTTGGCGGCATTTACAGGGTTGTTTATTACAGATATTTATATTATATATCAGTTCATGCATGGAGTATTTAGGCCAGAATCGTTTCTAAAGGGGACTATCATGTTGGGGACGATGTTGTATATTATTTTATTGCCAGCTATGATGATATTTACTATTAATGCTAATAATAGCAAATATCAGAGAATATATAGTGGATTCTGTACAGTGGTATCATTGCTAGCTTTCGTATATCTAAATACCCGTGGTGCCTGGTTGGCATTATTTCCGGTTTTGTTATTTATAATTTTGTATTATGTGCCAACCTGGAAGAGGAAAATAGCTATATTAGGATGCTTATGCATCCTGATAAGTGGGGGATTGGCGATATCACCAAGCTTTTCTAGTAGGGTTCAAAGTATTAGTAATAGCGACGGTAAGCAGCAATCAGTTAATGAGCGATTCCTCATGTGGCACAGTGCATTTCAGATGGGAATGGATCATCCAATAATGGGTGTGGGCATGGGGAATTATAAATCAGAGTATCAGCAGGTATATATTAGCCCATTGGCAAAAGAGCCAGATGTGAGACATGCACATAATAATTTTATGCAGTATTTTGCAGAGAATGGTATAGTTGGTCTTTTATCATATTTGAGTCTATTGACGGCATTCTTTACCTGGTCATGGAAAAGGCGTAAGAATATATACGCTATGATTATGTTCACATCTACATTAGCATTGGTGCTATACAGCCTAACGGATTATACTTTTGCGGGGTATGGCGCAATGAGATTGTATTGGTTGATTATGGGAATATGTGCTGTTGGGGGCTGTATTAATGTTTTTAAATGATGAATTTACAAAAGGTGAGTGTTTTATATGAGCAAGAAGTTTTTGAGTTTATTGTCATTGTTTTTATATTGCCGTTGATATATATGCAATTTAAATATGGTGGCACAGAGATAAAACAATATATTTTTCCCCTATTGTCGTATGGGATAATAGTGTATGGGAGCAATTTTTTTGATAAAAAATATTATGTAAAGGTTGTAAGCGTATTATTAATAGCTTTTTGTTCCATATTTGTAGTTATAGCTTTTACAGATCAAATAATGCCGTTTTTGGAAAAAGATTATTTAGTTTATGTTGCTTTTGCCATTAGTATAGCTAATCTTTTAATATTATCCAAACAAATTTTCGGGGGGGCAGAGCGTATCTATTATTTGGAATAATATTGTTCATAAGTTTGGTACCAATAATTTTATTATGGTTGTACTATTTTTCAGCTAATGCTTGGTTGAGTGTAGAATCATGTATGGCAATATTGCAAACTAATCCATCAGAGGCGGAAAATTATATAAGTGATCATATTAGCTATGTTGCTGTATTTGGTCTGTCTATTATGATAGTATATATAGGATATATGTATCGTATTATAAGAAGAATAAAATTAAAGACGCTTTCTAGAAAAATGGTTTGGTCATTAATATTTTTTACGATACTAAATGTAGCTTTTGCTTTTAGAACTAGAGAGAATATTGTTACTAATATTATTTATGACACAAAAATTTATGCAGCGTCTTATCAAGAATATGCAAATGCTCGAGAAGAACGAAAAAAGAATTTAGAATGTTTAGGAGAACAGATTAAGCAAGGTAAAGATGGTGTATATATTCTTGTCATTGGTGAATCTGCAACGAGAGATCATATGGGGTGTTATGGATATTTTCGACAAAATACCCCTTGGATGAGTAGTATGCAAGAACAGCCAGGATATGTGCAATTAAACAAAGCTTGGTCTTGTGCCAATGATACAGTTAGTGCGTTAACGTATGCTTTAACAAGTAAAAATCAATATAATACTGAAGAACTGAAAAATGCGGTGTCTATTATTGATGTGGCAAATGCTGCTGGCTATGATACAGTATGGCTAAGCAATCAGGTTCAATATGGACTAGCTGATACTCCGATTACGACTATTGCATCTGAGGCAAAACAACAGATTTGGCTTCATGACAAAGTTGGACATTTAAAAGATGGCAGATATCTTGATTTGCCAGATTATTATGATGAAAAATTAATACCTGCTATGGATAATATACGAGTATCATCACGTATGCTGATTGTTATTCATTTGATGGGTAGCCATAATTCGTATAAGGTTAGGTATCCAGATAAATATGATTTTTATAAATCTAAAGATATTTCCTCAGATACAAATGAATATGATAACAGTATAATGTATACAGATACGGTGCTGAAAAGTATATATGAAAAAGCTTTAGAAATGCCAGATTTTAAGATGATGTTGTATTTTTCTGATCATGGTGAAGGAATTGATGCACACGTAGGACATGACAGTAATAAATACACTGCACAGATGACGCGGATTCCAATGGTAATATGTATGTCATCAAAATATATGGAGAATGAAGCTGATAAATATAATGTGATAAAAAATGTGTCAGATAAGTATTTTACGAATGATTTGATATTTGATGTAATGCTGGACTTGATGAGTATAGAGGCTGGGGAGTATGTAGATGAAAAAAATATTATATTCAGTGAAAAATATGATAACAGTGCACAAAGATTCAAAACTTCGTATGGTAAAAGAGAAATCTCAGAAGAGTGAATATAAAAAGCCAAGAAGATTTCAAAAAGGAAAAATACTGGTTTTATTTTGTGGAGTTATTTTTTTGTAATTTATAGCATAATAAATAACTATAGCGTATTATTGTCTATTTATATTACTTTTTTATTCGTAAATATATTAGTTTGTTTTTTGGATAATCAAGAAGATATTTCTATATGTAAAATATTGTGGGGAACGCGTTTTGATTTATATGATGAATTGAAAAAATTGTATACAGACCCTAAATATGATATAGATAAATTACAAAAAAAATTAATAGTATTAAATGCAGAAATTGAAAGTGGTAAATATTTTAGCGTAGCATTTTCTCTGTCAGCAGCAGCAATATCAATATGGTGTAAAGATGAAAAGTTAGAATCATGGTTAAAAACGCCAGAATGTATAATAACAGGATTAGGAATTTGTATATTAGGATGTATATGTGCAATTTTACAAATTGACATAGGGAGATATAATAGCATAAAAAAAGATGTTATTATGCTAGAATTGCAAAATAGGAAAGATAAATGCGAACGTCAATGAAAAAGTGAGCCACGTGATATTGAAATTTTAAGCATACCTGTAAAAAGATAACCTCAGCTACAGACAGTTTCGTTGTTAGGTGTACTGCTATCAAAAGTCAGACTAAAAAATCTAACTTTTGACGGTACCGTGTTTTGTGCGCAGTGAGTCATTATTGATTTTTCTGCTTAACTGTCAAAGGTAAAGTAATTTTCATAGGAGGAGGTTGTAATGCGTATGAGCCAGAAATGTCAAGGAATTAGATTTGAAAATTTGCCATATTTATTAAAAGATTTGAGGGAAAATGGCTGGATAATAGATGTTTTTTATTTTTACTATAAGCAAAGAAAATATATTGTTGTATTAAAGATTTATGAAAGAGGGGAATGTAGACCTAGTGAATATGCAAAGGTAAAATTGGAATTTATTAAATATGATAAAAATGAATCGATAAAGGGCTGGGCTGATTTTTATGAGGTGCATTTTAATTCTGTATTTGAATTTTGCCAATTTTTTGGTGTAGAAAGAGGGGAAGGTAATAGAAATTTATTTGTAGATTTTTCTGAAAAATTTGCTCAGGCGATACCAAGGAAGAAAAGCAATGTAAATAATGACAAAACACTTCGCAACATTCAAGCAAGCAGATGCGAAGCAGATGGTGCCAATGCTATTTATTGTTGTGGTGTAATGCGTAATGGATGCAAAAAGGATGGAAATCCTAAGTATAGAACACCAGGAAATGATAATAAAGCGAGAACATTAGTGTATAGTTTATATGAAAAAATATGTGCGGACAAGACGATAAGTTTTTGTTTCACAGAAGATTGTCAAAAGCAAAAAACGGAAATGGAAATTTTGATAAATTTTATCGAAAAACACCGCTAAATCCGTCTTTAGAGGAAAGAAGAGCGTTAAATTGTATTGAAAAATTGTTAATCATATGATATAATTTAACCATAAGATTTCACGAAGGACATTGTGGAACCATAAAAAGCCCTTGGGGAGTGATGACCCCCAGGGGCTTTTTGCATAGTTGATGAGACTATGCTCTGCTAGGTGTCACAATATGGCTGGCTTACCATCCTAACAGTTGCATTATCAGGGAACTGAGAATACTCCCAATTATGCTAATGATTAGATTAACCAATATTTCGTCGAAGGACATTTGTGGAACCTCCCTCCCTTGCCGTATTAGCTTGATGAGGGCTGTGGCACATTTGGTATATCATACAAACTTTATACGAGGAAAGCGAATTTTGGCTTGTTCTTACCTAGCGAAGATGGTATATTGCAACCATAGCTTATTTGTCCTCATTGTATATTTGATATAGGAGATCAGTTATATAGAGGGAATACTGTTAGTTGTCTAGGAATATAGAATGAAAGATGACTTCCTGCTTTACGTACATCTTCGATTGTGTTAAAATTGAATTGGTTCATAGTGATTACTTCTTTGTTTATGATTTCGTTCAAAACCATTTTGATCTGGGAAGCCACTATGGATTTTTTTTATTAATTGTTCAAGTTCATTATACAACTACCCGTTTTAATAAGTTTTCGAAAGAAGCAGATATATTGCTTGCGAAATGGATCGCATAAAGGAGTTTTTTATGGACATCTTAACTCAAGATGAAGCTGATACGCTTAGAGTAATAGAGAAATATCTTATAGAGCCTGAGAGCGTGTTGATTCCTCCTCCGCAGAAAACATGCATACATTATATACGCTATAGAAAAGATGATCAGTATTATGATAATATGAAGCTATCTACATTTCGTAGCCAAAAAAATTCGCGCAAAGTATCATATCGTATTATATATGATGCGCATAATATATTAGTAAGGATTGATACACATGATGCTACATCACATATAAATCCAGATGGGAAAATAATAATACCACCATATCAACCACATATTCATATTTATACAGAGGGATATAATGATAAATTTGCATATCCCTTGCCTAATTGTTTTAGTAATGCAGATGACATAATACAACTTTTTATGGAATTTTTATCATATTCCAATGTTCTTAATGCTGATAAGATAAGCATGGTCAGACAGGAGGTGTTGTTTGATGACTACTGATTTTGCATGGATTGATGAATATTATAACTGGTTGAGTGGTAATGCTTCCGCCAAGCAGTTGCAGAATGGGTGGACGGAGATTGGAACACCTTTTATGGATAGGCATAATGACGGTTTGGTAATATACGCAAAATTGGAAAATGATAGTATTACTTTGTCTGATGATGGCTATATTATTGGAGATTTGTTGGCAGATGGTATGACTTTGCGAGGCAAAAAGCGGAAAGAATTACTAGAAAATTTTTTGTTATCCTATGGTGTACAGAATATAAATAATGAGTTAATAATGCATACTACGGTAGAGGATTATCCAGTTAGTATGCATATGTTTCTTCAGGCAATGTTATCTATAAATGATATGTTTATGTTAAATAATGCATCCGTCAAAGGTATATTTTTGGATGATGTAGCATCATTTCTGGATGAACAACAAGTTATATATACTCCTAGTTTTATTGCTAAAGGTAGTACTGGATTGGAGTTTAATTTTCATTTTCAAATTGCAGGGAAACAATCTGAGATACTCATAAATACTTTTAATAAAATTAATAAGGGGAATATATCTTCATTTTTGTTTGATTGGCTGGATATTAAGGAAGCTAGGCAGAGACGAGCCAGGAAAACGGTTATGGGGTTGGCGTTTATCAATGATGATGGTGGAGTGGATGGTAAATTTTTGGAAGCTTTGAAGGCTAAAAACACAGATTATATATTGTTTTCAGAAAGAAACAATCCTGAAAATATTAGAAAACTAAAAGCTGCTTGATAATATAAAATTTATTGTGATTTGTACCGAATTTAAGAGTTAGATTAGAAATGCTAACTTTTGAGTTCGGTATTTTTTGCGACAAAATCGTCTTTTAAACGCTGAGTAAGATGTAGTTATAAATCATGAAGCTTGGCTAAATCTAACACAGCACTCTCGCAAGCAAGGAACGCAGTGAAGAAAATACCTTTGTTAAAGAATAGAACTTACCATGCCTCTGATTTGAGTGCAACCCGGTGGGACTTAAAAATCCCTGTTAAGAGTTATGCTATCATGTTTAGCAATGATAGATATTCTCCTAACAGGGATTTTGTATTCCCTATATTATTTGATGATACTGGTAATTGGTAATGCCGTTATATGGGTTATGCCTGGTACGTTTCTTCTTAATTCTGCTTCAAAGCTTTCGTAGGTGTCGTTTTTGGCAATGGCCACATCCATGGTGAAGTTGCATATACTGAAGATTTTGAAGC
>ERZ506419.2-NODE-2-length-87446-cov-12.0379_pt1 | contig 87446 bp, 72 predicted proteins | sample MGYA00513054_ERZ506419 | MGnify/ENA metagenome assembly ERZ506419 | reverse complement strand
AAATCATATTCTTCTGATATGCATCGTAGAGAGCCTTCAGCTCCTCCATCTTGTCATACATCTCAACCTGCAGGCCAGATGCAGTCTCATAGTCACCCTCCAAGAGAGCAGTCTTTAACAGAGTGAAGAGTGACTTCTCATCAATGCTGTCCTTGGCCAAGTAGCAACGGAGGCCATTAATCTTATTCCAGTTGTAGGAATCCTGATCAGTAACATAGTCAGAAACGATTTCCTTGCAAGCGCGAACAATATCGCGATTCTCTGGGATAATACGGCTAATCAACTCAGTCTGCCAACGAACCAGAGCACCAGCCTTGAAGGCTTCAATAATAGCATCAGTGAAGGCACCAGCAGCACATACAGCATCCCGCTTCTCAGGATAGTTATCCAAACCGGACAGGTTCTCCCAAACAGTAGCAGGAGGTGCACCAAAGAGACGGTTACGCTCTTCCTCAGTGTAGTCCTCGAACACATCCTTCTCAGAACGATAAGCACGATCCTTCTCCAGATAGCCAGCCTCATCACCAGCTTCCTTGGACAATTCAGCCAACAGCTCAGTAGTGGTCTTATCAGCAGAATACTTAATACCATCCAATGCAGCAGAGTAAATAGCAGCAAGTACCAGATAAGTATTGGTATATGGGTTGCAAGCACGAAGCTCGAAACGAGTAGCGGCAGGATTGTTAATATCACGAATCAGGCCAGCCAAGATAGTACGGTTACGAGATGGAACAGCAGGAGTGTGGCCCAGAGAGGTAACAATACATACAGGAGCCTCGAAGCCTGGCTTCAAACGATTCAAAGAGTCATTGGTAGCAGATACGAATGGGTTAATAACCTCATAGTTCTTCAAAAGGCCCATGATAGCACCATAACCAATAGCACTCATAAAGTCAGCCTTCATATCCTTTGGTGCAAACAGGTTGTAGAACTTGCCATCCTTCATGATAGCACCCATACCAATATGAGTATGCTCACCATTACCAGCCAGACCAATCATTGGCTTAGCCTTGAAGGAAACCTCCAAGCCATTCATACGGAATACTTCACGAATCAGAGTGCGGACAATCAGCTCGTTATCAGCAGCCTGCAGGGCATCAGCATACTTCCAGTCAACCTCAATCTGCTCGCATACGCTGACCATGCGGCCGGACTCATCCAAATGAGCCTTGATACCGCCAACTTCCTTATGGCCCATCTCAACGCTAAGACCATACTTATCCAACAGCAGTACAGCCTGCTCCAAAGCATTGCGGACAATGCCGTGGGTACGCTGCCAGTACTGCTCCTGCATTACCTGGGAAGCAGACATTTCCTCAATGTTGGCATCCTCCAGCGGAGTCTTTACCCAGAACTCCAGCTCAGTAGCGGAAGTGAAGCAAATATCCTCAACATCTGCACCGTTGATATGCTCCAAACCGGAAATAGTACCAGCAGTATGGAAGATGTTCAGCAATTCCTTCTTTACATAATCCAAGGTATCCTTCAAAACAGCACGGGAATCTACGCGCTTGCCCTCATGAATCAGGAAAGCAGGAATACGCAGAGTACCGATTGGCTTATCAGTTTCCTCGTCATAATTCTCAAAATTATAATCAACAAACCAGTTTACGGATGGATCAATAGGCATATCAACCTTGGCATTATTCAGGGTTGCAATACCAGCCAACACAACAGAAGAACCATCTGTCTGTACTGCGGAACCAGCATAGAAATCATCCATATCCTTCAAGAAAATTCTTACAGGAATCTTCTCATCAGTATCGTTACCTGCATGGTCAATACCAACCAGAGAAACAAATTTAATCTCTGGATGAGCCTCCAGCATGGCTACAATATCCTTCTTCTCAGAATTCGCAGGGATGACATACAGTAAATCTTCCATTTTAAAACCACCTTTTCATTATTATCCTTGACTAACTGTGGCAATAAAAATAGCCACACAGAAAAAAGGTCCCAGACCATATATCTCTGTGCGGCTTCATTGCCGTAGAATATTTAACTTGCTTACATGAATTATATTAGCATATAAAATCTGCTTTGACAAGGTATTTTACAAAGTTTTTTGTATACCAAATATTCAGCACTTAACCCCTCATAGTTTTAACATCCTATCATCCTTTTTGCAAAAATCTAACTTCTGCAGGCTGCCCTACAGAAAACAGTCCCTTATTCTCCTGAGATATGGAAATCTTCACAATTGGCTTATTCTCCTCTACCTTCTGTCCCTCAGTATTGGCCTGCTGTTCCTGCTCCTCAGCTTCTGGTTCAATAATATCAATAACCAGGCCATGATATTTTTCCCTATCCACATAATAATCAACAGCCTGTCCCAAACGAATTTTGTCCATCTGTTCCTGAGTTGGATATACCTCTATCCACATTTCATCAGAACTGCCAATACTGGCTACAGCCTGCCCTGCCTGAACCTCAGTGCCCTGAGCAATATCTCCTAAATGAACCACACCATCCACAGGAGCCGTAATCTCTGTGGCAGCTCCAGCGCCCTTAGCCTTATCCAAAGCAGCCTGAGCCTGCTTTACCTGCAGCTCTGCTCTTTTGATGGTTTCCGGATTGGCTGCCTGCACAGTCGTATCATAGGTTACGGCAGACTGACTCTGGGCACTGGCTGCCGAAGCCGCTATAGACTGGTATTCAGCTGCAGCCTGATCTCGCTTGACAGCACTAATAGCACCCATTTCATAAAGCTGATTCATGCGCTCCATACGGCTTCTAGCTCGTTCCACCTCTGCACTGGAAGCCCCACTGGATGGCTGGCTTACCATTCTAGGCGTCTGTACAGTAACACCTTTTTTCACCTGCTCCAGATTTCGCTGGGACAGTTCTACAGTCTGTTGCAACTGTTTAATCTGCTCATCTGTTACATTTACCTTCACAGTGGCAATCACATCCCCAGCCTTAACCACATCTCCATCCTGTACCAAAATCTGATCCACGGTACCTGTTACCCTGGCCTTGGCATCTACCATATCGCTTGCCACCTGAGCATCTCGTACAGTCATATCTCCCTTGCCATACATGGTATACCACACCAAACTTGACACAACAATTGCCAAGATAATCAATGAGGGAATACCCCAGATTATCAGGCCCTTTATTTTTCTGCTAATATCCTTTTCAGCCAAATTAATTCCTGCCTTTCCTTAGAACTACAGGGTTATAAACCTTCCCTGTAAAGGGTAATTATAAGCCTCTAATGTGAAAAATTCAAGAAAAAAGTGACCGCCACAAGGACAGTCACTTATAAGGATTAGTTGTTAGGACAATCTTCTCTTCTCGGGCAATCATTAGGCGGATAGGTAAAACCTGGGTCCAGCTCTTCATCTGGATTGTTCCACCCTTGGCCATGATGTGGTCTGTTATGCCCATGATGTCTGCCATAGCCCATTCCCCGGTCACTACCTGGTCTCTGAGGCACAATTGTGGAAAAATCTACCCCCAGCTCCTTGGCTACATCAGCCCATCTATTGTTAATCTTCTTCATATCTATAACAGCATGAATATCCTTGCCAGAAACATCAGCCAGCTCAGCAGCTATGCCAATATCCCTGCTGGTATATCCCTCCTGCAGCAGCTGCAGGGCAGAAGCCGCATTAATCTTGCTGTTGGCAGCTATACGTTCCGCCATCATGGAACGGCGCTCATTCAAAAGCTCCTCCTGAGTAACACCAAATTTCTCTGCTACCTGCTGCCAGCTATTACTATTGGTTTTGGCATTAACCACATCTGTAAAGGACTTGCCACTAAGCTTGGCAATATAAGCTGCATTACAAGCCTCATGGAAATAACCTCCATTATTGCAATAGCTGAGAATTTCATCTTTGCTTACATTGCAATTGTCAGCCAGTTCCTGTGCCATAGTATTAATATCATACCGTGGAGGCTGCTCCTGAGTAACTACTGGCCGTGGTCTATTGCTACTAGAAGCTGCATTGGCAGTATCCAGCAGCATGGTAGAACCTGTTACAATAATGGCACCCGCAGCCAAACCAACAAAGATCTTTTTATAAAAATTTTTCATATCCAACATCTCCTTTACTATGTCCTATATCCTTGTGGATATTTTATTCACTATACATAGTATATGCTGGCAGTCTTAAAAATTCCTGAATGTTTCATTAAAATCAGATTAGAATTATCCTACATCAAAACAGGAACCGCCAATAAATTCCCGCAAAATGGAGGTATTCGGAATATCCTTTTCATCAATAATGGCCTTGAAATACCGACAGAATGCCAACAGCTCCTCCGCCCTGCCATAAACATCGTCCTCTGGGGGAATCTCAGATAGCATGTACATAGCATATTTTTTTAACACCGCCAGTTCATAAAGCAAGGCAGAATTAAAGGTAGCATCCACCTCATCCTGGAATGGATAGATATTTTTCTGCTCCCCCTCCAAAACCGTTGGCCATCTGCGAATGGTTTCCGCTGCTGATGTACCTCTGGTGCGATAGTCCCGCACAATACGACGGAACAATCTGGCCTGAGTAGTGGAAAGACGAACTTCCTCATTCATGTACAAAGGTGTCAAGGAGCTAACATAGATTTTAAACTTTTCCTCTCTAGGAATACTGCTGCTTACCCTGTCATTGAGACCATGAATCCCCTCAATAATAATAGGCTGATTAGGCTTGAGCTGAATCACCGCCGATGGCTTGCTATCTCGAATACCCTTTTTGAAATTAAACTTCGGTATGCGCACCAGCTCTCCTGCCAACAGCTTTTGCAGATCATGATTGAATAGAGGCAAATCTATGGCCCCTAAACATTCAAAATCATATTCTCCATTTGGCTTCTTGGGGGTATCCTCCCGATTATGGAAATAATCATCCATAGAAATAGAAACAGGCTCCAAGCCCATAACTCTCAGCTGCACCCGAAGCCGCTGAGCAAAACTGGTTTTGCCAGAGGAGCTAGGGCCGGCTATCAGCACCAACCGCCTGGTAGCAATCTTTCTAGCAATCTCATCGGCAATATTGGCAATACGCTTTTCGTGAAGAGCCTCCGAAACTCTAATCAACTCCCCAATATTTCCGTTTTCCACAATTTCATTCAAATCCGTTACATATGAACAATGCAAAATTCTAGCCCATTCCTGACTTGCTTCTAATGTTTTCTGAAATGACATATCCTCACCCCTATTTTTATTTTATTTCCTAATCTCTATAATACGACACAAATCTGAAAAAACCTGCAAAAAAAAGGAGAGTTCCCACTCTCCTAGAAAATTTTATTTGATTTACCCAAAAAGGGCCGTTACAGCCAAATAAGAAAGGGCACCCATAATCGCGGTACATGGTATGGTAAATACCCAAGCCATAACCATTTGCTGAGCAACACCCCAACGCACGGCGTGAATACGCTTGGCTGCACCAACACCCATAATAGAGCCTGATACTACATGGGTAGTACTAACAGGCAGATGCAACATGGTAGCTGTAAAAATTGTGATGGAAGAATTCAAATCTGCTGCAAAACCATTTACAGGCTCCAGCTTGAAAATCTTGCCGCCCACAGTCTTGATAATACTCCAGCCACCTAGAGAGGTTCCTAAAGCCATAGCCGTAGCTGCCAGAATCTTAACAATGGTTGGTACCTCAAACTCAGAGATTACACCACTGGAAAACAGAGCCAAGGTAATAATACCCATAGATTTCTGGGCATCATTAGAGCCGTGGGAAAAGGCCATAGTAGCTGCCGTTACAATCTGCATTTTCTTAAAGCGATGATTCAGCTTGGATGGGCTGGAATTGGCAAATATTCTAAACAGTATGGTCATAATAATATAGCCCATTACCATACCAATCAAAGGAGAGGTTACCAAAGCGATAACAATCTTGCCGATACCAGCAAAATTCAAACCTGCCATACCCATATCGGACATGAGCACACCGCCAATCATACCGCCTACAAGGGCATGAGAGGAAGAGCTAGGCAAGCCAATTTTCCATGTAAACAGATTCCAAATAATGGCCCCCATCAAAGAAGCAATAATAACCGGTTCCTCAATTGTGCCTACTACAATATCTCCACCAATGGTCTTGGCTACACCGGTACTAATCATAGCTCCCAGGAAGTTCAGCACTGCCGCCATAATAATGGCCTTGCTAGGAGATATAGCTCTTGTGGATACCGAGGTCGCAATAGCATTGGCTGTATCGTGGAAGCCGTTGATAAAGTCGAATATCAAGGCCAGCAACACTACAATAATTATAAAAGGATGAATATCAAGCATACTTCATTACCACACCTTTTAACAAATCTGCCATTTTTTCGCAGTGATCTAGAGTATCCTCTAATCCCTCCAAAAGATCCTTCCATTTTATCAGCTCAATAGGATCCTTGAAATTCTCAAAGAGATAAGCCAGCTCGCCACGGAATACATGGTCTCCCTCGCTCTCCAGCTTGTCAATACGAGAAGTAATCTTCAGAAGCTCCTCCTGATTTTTGGTAATGGCATGCAAAAGTGTAGTAGCACGTTTTATCTCGGCTGTGGATTCAATCAACAGCTTGGTAAGACGCAAAGCTCCTTCTCTAGCTGCCTCGTTGGTATGATAGATAACAATGCGCTGCAGCATTCCCTGCAACTGGTCTACACCGTCATCCATGCCGTTGGCAATGGCATAGATATCCTCACGGTCAATAGGAGTAATAAAAGTCTGGTTCAGCTTGTCAATAATGGTATCGTTTACCTTATCGGCCTGATGCTCCAGATCGTTAATCTCCTTCACCTTGATGTCCGCCTTGCGGTGATCCATCATAACTTCATCCAGCAACAAAGCACCCTGATAAAAATAATCAGCACTGGTTTCAAACAGCTCAAAGAACTCATTGCTCTTTTTTTTCGGTTTTAAATCAAACATGTATATCCCCCTTTAAGGATAAATTATACTTATTCCGTTACTATTTTATCATTAATCCCCTGCCTGCGCAATAATATTCTCTCTCTTATCCAACGTTTCAAAAGTTATCACAAAATTATTCTATTCTGATTCACGCATAGTGAGTTATCACAAAATTATTCTATTCTGATTCACGCATAGTGCATTCTTGCTATGACATTAATCTAGACTTATGACAAGACCTATGATAGAACCCATGATAAGACCTATAACTCAACCCATGATGAAATTCTTGCATTTCATTTTACACACTTCACAATCATACGAAATTCCATTGCTTATCATATTTTTCTATGCTATAATTAAATAAAAACATATTTTCTTATGCAAAGGTGGGATTATATGACAAATAGAAAAGTTCGTGATACAGTTTTTTGCCATTTTATGAGCACAGAATCACATCTTCTGTCACTTTACAATGCGCTGAATGAGGCAGATTATGACAAATCATCTAATATTACGATAAACACCTTAGAAGGTAGTTTCTTCAGTAATATCAAAAACGATATTTCCTTTCTTTTGAATAATCTAATGGTTGTGCTAATTGAACATCAAACCACTGTTAATCCCAATATGCCCCTGCGTTTTCTCAGTTATGTTGATGAACTGTACAAACGCTATACCAGCTCTTATCATGAGAAGATTTACGGAAAAGAGCTAGTTAAACTGCCTGCTCCTGAATTTTTCGTATTCTATGATGGAGAGGATACTTCCTTTGAACATCAAATTCTAAAACTAAGTGATGCTTTTGAAAGCAGTTCTGATAAATTAGAACTAACTGTCTATATATATAATCTTGCTGATGGCATGAACGAGGATTTGAAAAAGAAATGTCAACCTATTGATGAATACAGCATTTTCTCCAACGCTTACAAGTATTTTCGACGACAGGGCATGAAAATTGACCATGCTGTCGACGCTGCGATTCACCACTGTCTGAAGCATAATGTCATGACAGATTACCTGCGAAATAACCAGAAGGAGGTTGTAGATATGTTTGGTTTTGAATGGAATGAACGAGAAGAACGAGAAGCTCTAATAAAGGTCGGTGAAGCCCGTGGAGAGGCCCGCGGAGAGGCCCGTGGAAAAGAACGTGGAAAAACAGAAGCTACAACGCTTAATATCAAAAACCTTATGAAGAGCATGCACCTCTCTCCTGAAGATGCTATGAAAGCCTTAGGAATTGCACCTTCCGAATTTGGTCGTTATCTAGCTTTACTCTAAAAAACAGCGGTCAGTATACTTGCAAATGTATTACCCCCACAAAGTCTAACTTTTGAGGGCGATACAAAGTATCGCTGATCGCTATTTTGATGTTGTCAATATTATTTTCGATTATCCTATTATTAAAAATTACTGTTGCACGATTTACATGTTCAAGATTTAAAATTCGGATATATTCACCATCCCTAGTAAAAGCATACCCATTAATTATCATATCTGCTTTATCTGCAATGCCCTTAATATCAAACGGCATAATCGATCCTTACCGCCTTTATCGCTTTTAAAAATTCATCTGTGTTATAGTATAACTTATTTAGTATTGGTATCAAATCTATGTATTCTTCTATCTCACCTATATTTTATATTTCGCCATCACAACCAGATAACCATGATCCCATTCTACAACTTTTGTATATCTCTCAAGGCAGTTAGATGTCATAAATCGAATTGTATGATTATTAAATTTAAAGGTTGTATATTCACCTTGATTTCCTAAAACAGCGCATGAATTCATAATTAACCCCCTATTGAAATAAATTGATAAATTCTAATCTATCATAAACTTAATCCGTAAAAACTAACTATTTCATTCAAAAATCACCTATATTTATAATTATATCATGCCAATGAGTAAACTCAACAAGAAAGTTAGCTATCACTATATTTTATTTTCCTGATTTTCCCTTTTTACATTTTTATTTCTATATGCACCAAATGTGTGCGCTAGAACTTTACCGTTTCCACTTGTAGCCTCAGAGCTATTTTATTCTGATTCCAACATGGCACATTTGCACCACAGAATAAAAGTTCTAGATTCTAGTAAAGAGCGTGAGCTTATCTAAATAGATTAATACATAAAAGTAGTTTTTAAGTCAACGTATGAATGACACTAATATGCATATATGATATCAATTAGTTCATATATCATGATCTTAATCACAACCTATGATAAGACCTATGACGCAACCCATGATGAAGTCTATGATAAAATTATTGCATTTTGTATAGAACCACATTCAAAGTCAGAAATTGCTGAACATTGCGGTTATAGAAATACGAAGAATTTTACAAAAAATATATGCATCCACTGTTAAATGCTGGAATTCTCAAGATGACACTACCTGATAAACCTAAAAGTAAATATCAAAAATACGTTACCGTTCGTAATTATTAAAACAAGAATCGCATATTACTATTTATACACGAGAATATTATTGAGAATTATGCTGTATTTGCCTTAATTTCCTTTATGGTTTAACGCATACTTCTTATACCGGATAGATATTGAATCAGATTGTTGACAATACAAATCTATTATACGACTTCTATTATTTCATTAATCTCCAAAATTAACACTAGGCTGCATATTTACATCTCTAAATTAGCATCTCCAATTCACCTCATTTGCAAATTCACAAATGAGGTGAATTTATTTATTTCATTTTTTTGCTATAAAATTCGTTATATAAAACTCTCTTTCATTCCCTTAAATCTATAATTTCCCATTGTTCATCAAACACACCCGCACTTTTTTGATAGGTTTTATCCTGCATTGCTACACATAACAATTTCGACGGTCTGCTCATTCCTACATATGCAAGTTTACGACTATAATCAAATAAATTAGATTTTCCTATTGTTCCTACGCCATAATATGGAAGAATTCTACTTAAATCTGATGCTCTTTCTCTATCCGTTTCAAGATAAAGTGTTGCATCATGCGTTTCTCCTTTAACTCCATGAATTGTATTAAATTCTATTCTGCGTCTTCTAATTGGATCAATAAAAATATTTTGTTCATCATTGTATATCTGGCCTCTAACAGTAACTTGAGCAAGAAAATGTTCTGGCAAATGTTCAAAAACATCACCTTTTTGAGAAGTCATGATATTATAAAGTTCATTTGTCTTTTCTCGTATTAAGTGGTCAATAACCCCCATATTAATATCTTGTAACACTGACAATTCCAATATCCATTGATGGTATATATCCCCATATCTATCATCCAAAATCTTTTTCATTGTATTTATAGAAAAATCCTTACCAGATATTGGATGTCTAACTTTAGCATAGTGAAATATTCGACATAATAGCTTACGAATATTACGTTCTGCTTTATACAACTTTCCTTCTAATAAATTTACGATAATATCATTTACCAATGTACAATAATTATACTCACTATTTCTCTTTATAGAACCGTCAAAACCAGACCAATAACTCCCTATTTTCAACCCTGACGTATTCTTGTTTCGAACAGCACCTATAGCTTTGTATATTCCTTTATTATCATAAAGCCCATACTTCTCCAACATATCAATAAATCCATCGAGTACTTTATCAATCATATCTGGAGAAAAAACCAGCAACACTGGCTTAACACCTGTATTTCCTGTTAATGTTGCAATGCTATCCTTACCTTTCCTTAGTTTGCAAATAGCATTCGCAATTTCTTGGCTGTATCTACAAGACGTCATAATAGGTAGAAATCCATCGTTTGGCTCCCAATCTAATATATGAGCTTCTGACGAATTATAAATTGCTTGATCTGAATCTCCTATTTTTATTACGACACAATTTGATGCATTAAATATCGCATCTATTGCTTCTCTCTGCACCTCATCACAATCCTGATATTCATCAACAAATACATACCGAAATCGTGATGAAAACAGTGCCGTATATGTTTCAGACAAATTTTTTATAGCTTCTGTTGCATAGCAATAGGCATCCCTGTATTTTATTATACCTTCATTTCTAAGCAAATCATCAATTAATGAATTATACTCGATAGAAGAAGGTCTATTTGAACCAGCCAAAACTCGTTTCTGTCTATTTATGCAAAGGGACCCATCTGCCCGTAAACACAAAGCTTGAACATACTCCACTGGCTCTTTAAACACACTACTTTTTTCACAATTTTTGTTTACTAAATATTTAAGCGTGCTGTACTCTTTATTATTTTGCATTCTATTCAGCATATGCTGTGCATAAGTAAAATCATCAACCGCTTGTACGCTTCTTCCTTTAACATTACGCAAATAAGGCATCGTCACAAACTTATCAACAAATGACTGAATTGTACCAATGTAATTTGGATAGCTAAGAAGCTTATCTGCATAATCTGAAAGTCTATTCTTAATTTCATTCACAGCCACATTTGTATGCGATAGGACACAAACTCCTGTATTGTTTACAAGTGGCATTCTATCAGCTAATAGCTTCAATTTTGCAAGTAAAACCGTTGTTTTTCCACTTCCTGGACAGGCAGCAATGTCAGTTGAATGCCAGCAGCGAATAACATTTCTTGCATCCTCCGAAAAATGCCCACCATCTGGCAAAAGAAGCCTCTCCGTTGATTCAATATCCTCATTAGATATTTTCCATTCTACCATAAAGATTCTCCTCCAACTACACTGATTCTCCTGCTGCATATTTGATAGCTTTTACTATATAATTCAAAAATTGATCTCTCTCAATTTTAGACTTTAGTTCAGACTTTTTCTGGATATCTATTTTTAGTCTGTACAAATCAAGATCAAACATTTTTTCTTGTTTTAACTCCTCTGGAATTACTGATATTTTCCACCGAAGCAATGAGGCAAAACATTGAGCAACGATAGCCTTCAAACCACTTTTTCCATTATCGTTAAGCATCAAATCATAAATTTTATATGCTTTTTCAGCGGAAGGCAACCCTTGCCATTGCTCTTCTTCTTCTTTTGTCTCTTGATTAGCCTCATTAATTTTTTTATCAGTCAATGCTATATATTCTCTTGCGTTAAAAAGTTTCTTTCCATAATGAACAGATTTATGAAAATCCTCTGAGAGACAACTCATAGCAATACAATATTCCAAAGTCCATACTGGAGAGGTAAATCCCCGAACTGAACCACTGGTGTATTTTTCATTATTTTCTTTTTCTCTCTTTGCTGATTCTAGTCCCATTTCGTTGAAAACATTTTCTTCGTTATAATCTGGTCTAACATCACAATCCGTAATAACTGAAACTGGAATCCCAATGCTCCTTTCATCTTTTCTTACCATAATTCTACTATATCTAAGAAATGCTGTACTGCCTACATTTACGACAGATACTCCATATTTTTCCAATGGATAACCTAATATATCTGCAATCACTGGAACAAGAATATTTTCCGCATCACCTTCTACCATTATAATGCCTTTAGCAAAAAATAAATTAGCCTTTGTGGAATCAAGAAAACGCTGAAGGAATAAATAATCTCCTTTTTGGAGTTCAGTATTCCCCTCAGCTAGATCATATCCAAAGCCATTTTTCATTAAAATGACATTCTTGAGATTAATTTTCGAGGCAAGTGTCGGACTATGCGTCGATATGATAATCTGAACATTATTCTCATTATATTCATTTTGCAGAAAGCTAATCAGTCTGAGTTGAGCCTGTGGATGTAGATGAGCCTCCAATTCCTCAATTAAAGCTAATTTTAGTCCTCCGTCAGAATCATCTTTAAGAAGCAACAATTCTGCCGCAATAAACAGCAGATTTAATTCTCCTAACCCAGGATTAAGCTCTGGTGCATTCAATGATAGAGATTCAAGTATAGCCTTAAGTTGCATATTTGACATCCTCAACTCTGCATTATTAGCTTGCCCCTCATCATTGAAATACTTCAAATTATCTCGTATTGTTTGAAGTATTTTTTTCCCATCATCATTTTCTACAAAGAATCCTTCTATGTCATCATTTGCCTTTTGAAAGATTCTTAAAATCTCATGCTCTTTCTTATCCTTAAAAATGGGATGATTTAAAAGAATTTGCGAAATTCTAGAGCTACGTCCAGAACTCATTTCTCGTTCAGCATCTCGAAGTGGTTTTAAGTAAACAGTTTTCAGCAATTCACGTACTTTTCCATCAATTAAAATCCCATCATCTACATCACCAACGCGTAGTTCATGAAAGATTTTATTATTTTCCTTCCATGCACGATAATGTAATTCTAACACGTATTCTACTTGTCCATCGTTCTTGTTAAATATTAAATACTCTACAAAATTCTTTGCTTCATTATTAGTAAAATCTGTGATTGTACAATCAATTTTAAATTCAGAGCAAGTTTCTCCATCACTAGACATATAGAAATCTTCCTCTGCAGGTCTTATATATTCATTGCTTTGGGTTAAAAGAACTAACTTAAGGGCATCAATCACTGCTGTCTTTCCAGAGTCATTCTCTCCAATCAAAGCATTTAGACCTTTATGAAAAGTTATTTGCAAACCAGGTTTATTAGTTATAGATTTGAATTTTCGAAAATTAAATAAACTGAGTTTTGATATAATCATACCTTACTCCCATCTTACTGTAATATTTTGCATCGTAATTGCACCGAGTTTTGTATTTATTTCTCTTATAACTATACCACAACCATATATATTTTCCTAGTTGTAAAATTCATTTTAATCTTCTCTAATTATCCATATATTCAACAATACATCTAAAATATGCTGGTGACATAACTATATTTTAGCTGTTATTTATACAATTCACCTTACCATTAATAACAAACCTAACATTAAAAATTAAATCTCCATATAAAATTGATGTGTCTCTTAATAATTTAACTTTTAAAAGACACATCGTTATATTGCTATTTTTATTTTACTGAAGTATTTTATACAAGCGATGTATATAAACGCTCTAGTTTTTTTATATATTCGGACTGGGTATTAATATATTTTTTATATGCATTCTTCCCCAATTGAGCTACTATGTTATCATTTTGGAGTCGTAACATCGCATTTTCAAGACTTTTTAAACTGCCTCCATCAAAAAGCAAACCATTTTCTCCATCTATTATAAAATCTCTTGCAGCACATAAATCTGAAACAACAGAAGGTATACCATAAGCCGCCACTTCAGGAACAACCAACCCTTGAGTTTCATACCAAAGAGATGGAAATACCAAATATCTTGCTTGAAAAATAAATTTCTTCATTCTATCTTTATTTAGCCATCCTGTTATTATTGCATTAGGATTAATCCTCTTTATTTCATGCTTACATTCTCCATCTCCAACAAATATAACAGGAATATTTAATTTTGCTGTCAATTTAGCTAATATTTGTGGAGCTTTCTCCGGTGATAATCTACCTATATAGATAGCATATTTATTTTTTTTTACATCAACACAGTGACGATCTTCTATTTCCAAAGGATTTTCCAATACAAATCCATTACTAACGTAATTTTGCAGCACACCCTTACTAAAATTTGAAACAAATATAACTTTATCTATTCTTGTAGGTATCTTTCCTATATGTATCTGAACTAATTGTCGTATAATTCTCCATATTTTGTGATAATAGCATCTAGAATCACAATTAGAAAATACACACCTTAAGCTCAACGGTTGTATATGACATATTTTTTTAGCACTATAATTATAAAAACCTAAATTAGGACATGCTATTCCATAATCATGTGCATGATATACAATTTTAAAATGCTTTTTATTTATAACTGGAATTATAGAACTTGTAATGGCCTTTTGTAGAGTATGAATATGTATTACTGTATTTTGGGGAGACAACGCCTCTAAAATTTCGTTCATTGCTTTAGCTGATTTTAAATTCCATATCCCTTGTATACATGCCCTAATTCTATTAGGATCCCCCAATATATCATACTGTTCTAAACAAAAAACTGTGAGATTACTTACCCTTTTTAGTTCCTCTGCTATTGGGCCTACTGCCGAAAATAATATTACATTGTGTCCTCTACCAGCTAGCAATATAGCTGTATTTAAAGCCACCATGCTAGCGCCACCATTGACGTAAGCATAATCATTAACAATTATAATATTCAAAAAATCACATCCTATAGTGTTTAAGAACATTCAATTACAACTAATCATCCGCTATTACTGTTATCATTATAAATTGGATAATAACATAATTTAAAATCTATACCAAGACTTGTTGCTCTTCTCAACTCGTTTTGCCAATATTACAGACTGCTTTAGCAAGTAGCGCAACATCTCCAGATTTTCTTCTGCCTCACTCATGCTGTTCAGTCTTTTTAACTCCTTCATAGCATACTGGCGTCCTGCGTCACCGATTTGATCTGATGCATTCTCACTTTCTGACGCATCCTGAACTTTTCCAACATTTGCACCTGACAAAGATGGCGATTCCATTACAGTGCCATCCCTTAGCCAAGTACCAGCTTTTTTGCCACTGTACAATCCCAATACAATATTGCGTAGCTGCTCTGACAGATGCCAGCTTCTACCGTAGGACCCAATTCCCTGTTCCTCATCATCCACCCCTAGCTGATCTCTTCCAAGCAAATAGTCCAAGGAAACACCATAAAAATCTGCAAAATCCAGCAATGCACCCAATTCTGGAGACCTTTTGTCATTTTCAATAAGAGACATAGCCCCTGCAGTATAATTTCTATTATATTTTTCATTATACTGCTTACATAACTGCTCTTGAGACAACCCCAGCTGCAGTCGCAGCTCTCGAAATCTAGTCATATTAACCACCTAATGCAAATTCAATACCTTAGTAATTTTCCATAACCATTTGAAAATATTTTACTTTGATTACACTTCACTAATTCTACACCATAATCTACAATAGACACCTTATCATTATTTAACTGTATGATTCTATACACGGGTTTCCCAAATCCATAATGAACCATGATTATACCATCCATGCCTATATACAGTACAGCAGCTTTAGTTCTATCTTCTTTCAATGAAAATAAACCTTGCAAGCCTTCATCCCATAGGTTTTGTTCCTTTCCTATAACTTGAGGTGTAAAATGTGTATATGTAGAACGAAATTCATTTCGCTTATCTGGTGCAGCCGTATACAGATAACTTCCTGCATCCTTAATAATTTGTTTGCCATCAATATTTAAACATACTGATAACTGATCATTATGACAGTGTCCACCATTGCCATTTTGACCTACTTCACCACAATGTACAATTAATTTCATTTTGTTTGATGTAAAAATATATATTCCCATTCCTGGATATTTTGTTATTTGCAAACCATCCAATAAAGTTCCATTACTAGAAAAATCATAAGATATACTTGTGTAATCATTTGATAGCTTACACAATATGTCTTCCTTTATTCTCACAAGGTCATGACTATTGCTACTTTCTTTACACAAATTTACATATGGTAATTTGCGTCTCTGGTGTATAATCATGCCATTAATACTATTATCTACATTGCAATAAGATTGAAAATTATGCAAAGACTGTATCAAATGCGAAAAATTCAACATATCTTCGTCAAAATACATTTTCTTGTCAAATATCGTTTTACGAACCAGATGCAAATATTTATTTCTCAAATCAATGCCACTAATTTTTACAAAAGAAGGAGACAATTTCAAAAATCTTCCGCTATCCATATCTCCTATTTGCTGTATACGACCATCTGTATCAGAAATATCCTTTACAAATTGCAAAGCCTTAACCAATCTTTGCCAAAATTGAACAGGGAAAATATCTTCATTATCCATATTGAATTTTTGTCTATCATAGTCTTGCAAATAAGGTGCATTCTTTATATATTTCTTTTTATATTTTTTTAGATTCTGCCTGCGCTCTACGGTAATATTTCTACATAAACAAGCAGAGTACAACATAATTTCTGTTGACAAACAATGATAGCTAGTCGAAGCTTCAAAATTGCTGCCATCTTCATGAAACTCTCTCTCCATTTCACTAATCAGTTCTTGCATACCAAAGGCTAACCACGCATCAATTTCCGGATCAGACGCCATATGTGCTGCAACAAAAATTAATCCACCAATGTCTGATAAATAATGATTAGATGTTAATTCTTGAGAATATTCCAAATTATTGATAATATGAATTCCATGAGCATATACCGCATTTGAGAATATTTTGACAAACTTATCATCAAAATGTACCCCCAGCGAGCAAAACATATCATATGCCAATAACCAATTTGCTACTCTGATTCCTACATCCATGGTGCAACGCCAGCACACACCATAACGAGGCGGATTCTGTGCAATGAAATCTAGAATCTCATCGCGATACTCTCGTATATAGTGTTCTTTCTCTTCATCTTCAGCTTGCATATACGCATAAACATATTGAACTAAATGTTGCATTCTTGACAGCTCCCAAGGCAACTTTATATCAACACCTGGAAGATGTCCATATTCCACATCCATATACCACTTTTTGGCTGACCAACGATAACCAGATTTAAAATCAATTTGCCAATCAATAGGCTGATAATCATGAGAAACACATTGCCACACAGCCTGTGCATCAGACAAACACTTTGTTGGCACCAAATTTCTTAACCATTCTCCTTGAGGATCAACGGTTACATTCAACTGCATATTGTAGCAATATCCTTCACAACCATCATATTGTTCACCAAAACCTATATGGGTCCACCCCGAGCCTAACAAATCGAAATAATGTCTTAAATGCAAATTCGCTATTTCTGTACTATATTGTGGAACATCACACTTATTTAGATTCTTATAATTGGTAAATACAATATTTTTTTCCGTAAAAACATATGTAGAATTATACTTATCATGTATGCTCAAATATTTCTTTTTGACGCGCTGCCAAATAAATTTCCTACTTTTAAGAACAAACTCCTTAGGTGACATTTTAGCAGCCTTTTTCAGATAATGTTTCAAAATATATCTCCCACCCATACAAAGATATTATTATCTATTGACATCTAATTTTTCTAAAATTCGTCTTACATGTTGTCCCCATGTATAGTGTTCTATAACTTTTTTTCTAGCACTTAATCCCATTTTCTTACATAATTTTTCGTTGTTTAACAATTCAAATATACCATTTTCCAATTGTTCACTATTACCAGGCTCTACCAGTCTTCCCGTTATTCCATCATCCAAAATATAACCAATCTGTCCTAAATTAGATGCTACTATCCCCTTGCCCATTGCCATATACTCAAAAAGTTTTGTTGGACTGCCAAAGAATTGACTACCATCTGAATTTGGGATATGAGGAGAAACAAAAATATCACAAGCATCCAAATAATATGGTGCTTCATTTTGTAACACCAATCCTGTAAATATTACCTTATCTTCACATTTACCTTGTTTTAGGATAGCCTTCACCTTTTCAAACAGAATGCCATCTCCTATAAGCAAAAATCTTACATTTGCTTCCATCTCTCTATGTTTTTCGAAAAATAACACGATAGCTTTTGCCAATTCTTCTACACCGTGCCATTGTCCAAATGTACCAATAAAGCCAACAATCTTTTTATCTTCTAAATTAAATTTCTTACGAATCTTATCCCCGCCACAATTGGGGCGAAACTTCTCTATATCTACACCATTAGGATTAATTAGTATTTTTTCCTCTTTGATACCCCTACCTACAAGATCTTCCTTTAGTGCCTTGGACACAACCACTATAACAGTTGCCATACGTAAATTATAATTTTCTATGGCTCTAATCATTGGTTCCTGAATAAAATAATTGAATATTTTTTTTGGGATTCCCCTCAAAAAACTATCCTTCCTTTTCCAATTCTTTATTTTCCAAATCTCTGAAGAATTGAATTCTAATACCAATGGTATATTATATTTATTTGCCCAATAAGCACCTAAAAAGGACGCAGCTGTATGACGCTGATAAATCGCATCAGGCTTAATTTTATTAATATCCACTGAGAACAAGAATTGAAAATTTAGCATTAATTCCTTTATATTATGTGGTAAAAATTTATTGCAAATTGGCCTAATAATATTAATATTACAATTTACTTCTGGCAATTCCGCATTAGAATATATTTCCACATCTGTACATTTATCAAGCGCATTAATAACGCCAGCAGTATGCCCTACAGAACCGCCCGCTTTTAAATTAAGTGCATATAATGTTCGTATATATAAAATTTTCACAGTAATCCTCTAACATTTCTTACAAACTGCCATTATTTCTCTATGATAGAACCATGTATCATCTGCACCTTCACCTATAAATTTCAAGATAACTTTAATTCCCCATAGAACTACTGGCCTAATATATTTAAATAGTATCTTTTTAGTAATGGTCATATCATCTATCCATATATATGATGAAGGCTTGACATCTACATATTTACCAAAATACAGTCTAAAAATATCCTTAAAACTTTCTCTGGTATAACCAATTTCATGTGTAAAATCCATATACCGTTCATGATTCGAGAATACCCAATCCATATTAGGCACTTGTATAATGCATATTCCATTGTCTTTCAAAGCTTCATATAATAATTTAACAAATTTTTCTTGTTCATCCTTGGAAATATGTTCCATAACATCCTTTGCTACGATTAGATCAAATTTTTTATTCTTTAACACATCGAAAGCATTTTCACAAGAAAAATCTATCCCAGGAAAATGCTGCTTCGCATAAGCAACATCATTAGGCGATAAATCTACCCCACAAATATCGGCCTGAGGGTAATATTCTTTCAAGGCATTGGTCAAAAATCCCTTATTACAACCAATTTCTAATATATTCTGTTGTCCACTCGGGGGGGGACATTCTTGCTTGAAATTATATTCAAAAACATTTCGCAGAAACTTTTCTTTATGTTCAAAATCAATATTTGATAATAAATTAGCATCCATTCTTTTATCATAATTTCTGAATATCTTATTTTGAGTATTAATCATCTTTGTCTTCCTTTCAATGTATCATATAAATTAAAATACAAATACCATTCATACATATATCCTATTGAAAAGGTAATGCTAGCACCATTCACAGAAAACAAACATATTCCAATGGGCTTTACTAAAAGATTTGCAATACCCATCTTGAATGATGCCCATTTTAATTTTTTTGCATAACCGTGACTTGATAGCCATGCATTATACATAGTGTAAACACCTTGAGCATAAGCACCAAACATTGTGATAAAAATATATATACAAACGTCATAATATGCATTCCCCAAAACAAAATATATAGTTCCATATGAAATAACAAAAACCAAAATAGCAGCCATAAAAGTTGAAATATGTACTACTCTTCTAATTTTTTTATCAATAACACTTGAACCAGCAAAACTTTTATATTTTGTAATACCTATTCCTTTACCCAAAACACTTACTACTGACACAAATGATACTGCTAAACTATACAACCCAACTGATTTTGCATCTATAAAATACGAAATTAATAATCTATCAATATTAGCACTCCCGACATCAACTATTCTTCCCAAATATTGTGGCCATCCATATATTTTATTTGAATCGTATATGTATTTTAAGGTATTTTTTATACCCATAAATGTTGGATTTAACCTAAAATAACAATATACTATCGCAAAAGCATAAGACACTGCATAAGCAACTAAAACATTTTCAATTATGAGATTACTTCTAAGCCATAAGATTAAGATAATGATAAAATAAATAAATTTCCCTGCAAAATTGTATTGAGATAATAGATATATTTTATTACAGCCTTTCAATACCCATTCCATAAAAAATGGTGCTGTATAGGCATATCCTGAGAATGCCATCATGCGCACAATATAACCTATTTTATCCGAAAAAAAATCATCTATATATATACCTACAACATACATAAAAATAGCAAATATTGTATTTATGATAATGTATGTAACAAATATACCACCCAGCAATTTTCGTTCAGTTACACTATCATTTGTGCCCGCTAAGATTTTAGCAGCAGTAGAATAAAATCCAAATTCCATGAACAGTGCTACAAAACTAAATACTGCAAAAGCAAAACTAAATATGCCAAAATCCTCAACACCCATTTCTCTAGCAAGCAAAATATTTATTACAAATCCTAAACCCATAACAAAAATATTAGATCCCGACACCGCTAATGTCTGTTTAAAACCACGACTTGAAGCCATTGCTTTAGCCTTAGACAAAATAGACACAAAAAACATCCTTTCAGACATATATTTCATTTGAAAATCTTTTTTTGAGAGATTGGCATATATCTATATTTTTACTCAACACTATTTCATTACCATAATATTCCTTAGAAATATTATCAATTGTTTCCCAACAACAATCTTTTCTTTTGCTTATCTCTGTTAATAGTATTTGATAATCTTTTATCAACTTATCATTAATAGAAATAGACGTAAATCTATTACCTCGCATAGAATATTTTAAATCTATAAAATTAAAGCTATGCAAAAATAATATGACAACAGCATCTTCATCTAACTTATCTATTACCTTTAGTATTTCATCAACACTAGAACCGTAACGAAAATCTAATTTCTGTATGCTATATCTCTTAAAAATATCACGACCAAATATTGTTTTTCGCAATTTGTACACAGTCAAAGGTATTTCCAACATCTTTTCATATCTAAACACACCATTGACATTTTTAAATGGCAGTTTACACATTATGTTGGAATTATAATACGAACTATCTTTGTATATACCTGCTTTTTGCAAGGCTAGCATTGTATTAACATCAGCCCCATAACCACCTGCTCTGTGACAACATATTTCTGTATTAAGATACCTGAAAAAAAATTCCTGGCCATATTCTATTATTCTTTGTTGTTCTGATAAAGAATATTGCCACATATATCTTTTCCCGTACATAGTACTGGGATGAGTATGTAACGCTATTTTATGCCCAGCAGATAATATGCATTCACACGCAGCTATTATTTTCTTTTTATATAGAGGTTGATAAACATCTACGAAGTGTGTGATCTTAGCTCCGAATTGCTGTGCCATTCGGTTCATATACCTAATACCTATTTCTCTATCTTGTATATTTCCAAAAACTAACACATCATATGCATCATCCATAAAATTACCTAATTCACCAATTTCTGTATCACATGTCCATATGATTTTCTTCATTTTAATTGCCTCTAACCACTGCTAACTAATATAGTAAAACCAATGCAATATGCAATAATTAACACACATTATTAGTCTATCTTTCAACGTGACCTATCCAATTATGCTGAGGAGTAAAATGAAAATTTATATCACGATAATCAACCTTACTTCCATTATATTCACAAATGACTTCAATATCTTCTGGTTCAAATTCGAATATTTTTGATTTTTCTGCAACACAATTAATTTTTAGCTTTTCAGGGTCAAATCCCATAAGGTAAATGCATACATAATCTGTTTTAAATGGCATATCCTGTCCACATACCACCATTCCACAATGTTTTGCCGTAGGAAACATTGGTCCATCACATTCCCCAGCAATAATACCATCTACAAAGCTAATATATTTTCTTTGCGGATAATCATGCATTCTACCGTTTTCATCACAATAAATGACTATTTGATTCAAATCCAAACACATCCGCCATACCGTATCATTGCCATGCCAATCACCAAAACCGTCTACTACCATTCTGCCTGTAATTTTTTTATATATTTTTTCTACAAGGGAAAACGGCATATTTAGCAGCTTATATACTCTCCTGCTTTCCATCGTATCTTTAACCAAAATATGATCCCTAGCTATACGATCCCACTTATAAAACATCTTTGCTAATATTGTCGCATTAGGAGAAAATTCATCTCCACCATTTGCACAGCCGACACGATAATGTGCCAAATAATTCTTATCACCATTAGCTCCAACTAAATTCTTAGCATTTATAGTTACACCTGCTTTACGATGAGTTTTTAATTTTGGCATATTAATAATGACATCTGCCTTCATAATGGAGCCAGACAACAAATACCTATGACCATCTTTATGTTGATCAACTATAAACTTTCTATCATACTCAGAACCATATAATTTATCTATATGTTCTAAGTTATCTAAAAAACTTCTCTCCTTCAAGTCAACCAATACGTATCCATTGGGATCTCCTGGCAATTCATGTTTTACCCCTTTTGTATAATCATTGGGATAATAATTTTTTCGAAAATCTATTAATTCTATTGGCATTCCTTTTTCCTGATACCACGTAATTAATTCTTTCAATCCATTTTTTTTAACAATTAAATTGAAATCTGCATTTGCTTGTGGTGCGTCACCTACAATGACTTTACCAGAACCATTTAATGCCAAAAATACATAATCCAATACAGGTCTTATCATTGAAGCATGTGTAACAACAGCTCTAATATCATCTGCCCCATTGTTGTGATGCATAACTAGATTTGGTTTTATAACAACAGTATCTCCGGGAGAAACTACTTCGCATAATGGGTTCCAATATTTAGTCCCTATATTTTTTTTATCTAATCCCATATTTTCCATGCATTTACGAACATGACTATATACTGTATTAGTTTTATCTAACTTTTCTCGTTGCCAATCAAGCAACTCCTCATATATAGCAGGTGGATGAAACGGTGCCCTATAACAATAATCTATTTTTTCATCTATATTGACAGATATCATTCTATATTCCTTTCAAGCGCTGATCTAAATATAAATATTTTCCTCGTGCGGTTCTTGGTATATCATCCACATATTCAATATGTAAATCTACTTGTCCCTGAAATTTAGACTGCAACTCGTCTAATATCCTAATTTCATCTTCGTTAGTATATTCTGGTGTTTTAACAACTTTCAATACTACTACTCCTTTAGTATCTTGATAATACTGAATTCTACATGTATGATCAAAAATATTACTGTGTGTATTCATAGCTGTAACTGAAATTAAATTTCCGTTTTTGGCTACCATAACATCTCCAAACCATCTACCTTGAATAGAATCTATCAAGGTAGATGGTCTAGCATTGCCTCCAGAACATATTTCTTTATGCAGTCTAACCATATCTCCAGTTTCATAACGAATAAAAGGAACAACATTATTTATTAAGCTAGTCCCTATAATTCTAGCATTAGAACCAGGTAGCGCTTTTGTGTTGTTTTCATCTAAATACTCTAAATAAGAATGTTCCATGAACTCGTGATATAAACCATCCGCCTGCATACCAATAACACCAACTTGCTCACAATTTCCATATTTGTCGAAAACAGGCGCCTGAAATGCTCTTTCTATCATTGTCTTCTGTTCTGGATAAAGAATTTCTGACGATGTAGAAATTGCTTTAATTTGTTTTTTTAGTGTCTTTCCATTTGCAAGCATCCACTCTGCCAATATACTAATTGCCGATGGATACGCTTGTATAAATACTGGCGCAAATTCATCAATTTTATTTACATATTCCGATAAAATATCTTCTTGCATCATGAATGTAGATAAAACCAAAAAGTTATTACTCTTTTCATAAGAAAACCATTTACCTGGAGCTAATACCCTACCTCTTAAAAAAACACAAGGATCTCCCAGAGAGTACCCCATGTGATTCCAATGTAGCCATTCAAATGCTAAACGCCTCGTATCAACCTGCTTTGATATATAAAATCCTAATGGTTTTCCTGTTGAACCTCCCGTTGTTACATATATGCGCTCGTTCTCAGGGATAATATCCGAAATCATATCTTGCAAATTTTCACGGACATCTCTCTTCGTCAATATAGGTATTCTGTCAATATCATCTAATGTTCTTATATCTTGTGGCTTTATACCACATTTATCAAACACTTTACGATAATAACGAGTATGTTCATATGCATATTGTATTAATGCCCGTACCTTATGCAATTGATACATTTTTCGTTCTGCATATGATTTATTTTCTAATTCGTGTAATTCCTTTATCTGTCGCATAAGTCCTGGGTGACGATAAGCCTCTTGCCATTTCACAGGCAATCTATCAAAACCATACTTTACAATATCCCTAAACATCCCCATATTGCTAAAAACTCCATTTACTTTTAAATCTGACTTTCCACTGTAAATGCTATTTTCATAGCTTGATACTGCTGCCACAACGGAATTGGACTTTCCTTCCCCTGCTGAATTGCTTCAGCAAATGCCATTATTTCTTCTAACTGTCCTTTTTCACTTGCAGCAGTCTTTATACTTTTCAACTTTAAACCATAACCTGTCATGGATTTATAATCATCAAGGATTATTGTTTTATCATCGAAGAACACTTCCATCGTTTCCTTGGGATATTCTTTACTACCCATGGCAGTATAAATGAGATTACAAATTGACCCATCATCATAATGAATAGTTGTTACAAAATTGTCCTTGGAACTGTAATATCCATTACTATTGGAAATGCTTGTGGCACTAATGCTCTTCACTTTGGAACCCGTCAAAAAATTAAATACATCGTAGACATGACAGGCTTCTCCTATATTGCGTCCTGCTCCCTCTTCTGTATGTACCCAATGATCCAATGGTATGTAACCCGCATTCATCTTATAATTAATAATCATCGGATTAACTCGTTGGGATGTATGTCTGGCAATTTCTTGCATATATGACGAATGACGTCTATTGAAACCAGTCAACAACAACGGCACATTATCGTGGCTAGTCATAAAATCCTCTATTTTTGCTAGCTCCATTTCATTTACAACCAGAGGCTTCTCTACCAATACATGTTTTCCAGCTTTTAACGCTCTTAACACCATATCTGCATGTAGATTATGTCTAGTAGTTATTAATACCATATCCACATTACTGTCCTGCAAGACCTTATCATAATCTGTTGTGGCATATGCAGCCCCAAACTGTCTCGCAACAGTTGCCGCATTATTACCTGTACGACTTACCACAGCCTGCAATCTATATTGATTATTGAGATTTTGTATATTAGGCAAATGCATACCTTTGGCAAAACCACCAGCACCTATAACAGCTATGCCTATTTTTCCATTATGAATATTGCGTGGTTTTAATTCCACAACCATATCATCAGAAACTTCTCTGTCTGGATATTCTAGCAAAACCATTAATGGCTTAGGCCTGGAAACTTTGAGTTGCTCATATGCTTTATCAGCTTCATCAACAGGATATACTTTTTGTACCATGTCTTCAAAATTTAATTTCTTAGACTGTACTAATTCCAGAATTTCCTGCAAATTACGATTTTCAGTCCAGCGAACATAAGAAACAGGATACTCTAACCCCTTTTCCTCATATATACTGTCATATCTACCTGGACCATAAGATGTTGAAATCAAAAAGTCAAGCTCCTTGGCATAAAAGTCTGCTCTGTTTAAATTTAACCCAACATCTCCTACTAAGACCACCCTGCCTTTTCTACGACACATATTAAATGCAGTTGATACAATAACATCAGAAGGAGATGCAGCGGTGATAATGACACCGTCAGCACCTATACCTCCTGTCAATCTTTTGATCTGTCTTTCATCCATACCTTCTTCAGGATTAACAGCCATATCCGCACCATGTTTCAATGCCATTTCAATGCGAGACTTATCCAAATCACTCACAATAACCTTGCAACCACTAGCCTTCAAGAGCTGTACTGTTATCTGACCAATAACACCCAATCCAATTACAACAAAGCATTCCCCTAATGTTGTATTAGCTCTACGCACTCCCTGCATAGCAATAGCTCCCAATGTTACAGGAGCAGCATTTCTAAAAGAAACTCCTTCTGGTATATGAACACTAAGATTGCGTGGAACAGATATATATTCTGCATGATGAGCACATTGGGCGCCTGCACATGCAACTTTATCTCCAACTTTGATATCCCGAATATTTTTCCCCACCGCTACAACAACACCTGCTGCTGAATAACCTGTTGGGCTGCCTGCTTCAAGTTTTCCGCGTACAATTTCCTTGGTTTTACCAATTCCTTCTTTCATAGCCATGCTAAAAACTTTTTTTACTTTTTCCGGCTGTTCAAGAGCTTTTTTCCATAGAGGAATACCGCTATTTCTTACCCCTGCCATTTCTGTACCAATGGAAATACACGAACATTTTACCTGTACCAAAATGGTATCGTCATTTACTTTTGGACTGGGAACATTTGCCACTATTGCTTGTCCACGCTTTATTAATATCTGTTTCATAGGAATTATCTCCTCTTTCAAACACCACGTTTACTATTCGACAAACTAGAAAAAATATCCATAATCAAAAAAAACATCCCTATCGACAACGCAGCCATACTACCTTGTAAATAGCCAGAACTTGGAATAGCTATCATACCAAATATAAAATTTACACACATGATAAACATTGTCGAAAAATACATAAATTTAGATGACAATTGCAATATATGCTTTCCTTTCAAAATTAATCCAATCAGACTAACTATAAGCAAAAGTCGCCATTGAGTATATATGACATAGCATATACATGCTAATATTTTCTCAACATAATTCAAAATAACCCATCCTGTATTCTCTGTTAATATACGCATATATTCAGTCTTCAATACTTCAAAATAAGATTCCGAAATATACTGAATAGCACCGTCCTTACTTTTTACAAAAGCGTCTGCACATTCATCAAGGTAAATTATATTTTTAGGATTTTTATCTGTCTTCCAAGCATCCATATCATCACATTCTCTTAACATTGACAATTGTGGAATCGAATTTTTCCAACCCAACCCTATATATAAAGTATGCCACGGTCCAAAATAGTATATATTACTATTAATTCCATATAACCTCATTATGTTATTAGGAATAGTGCTTGTAAACAATGAATATCCATTAAACATTATCAAAGCACTGAGCAAACCTACTAAAAAGCTTTTTTTCTTATCACGTATTCTATGACAAAATAATGCAATTATATAGATCAAAACCAGTAAAATGGCCAACCCAGAATGCAATCTACCGACATTACTAATGCCTATTAGTATAGCTATAATGAATGTTATTAGTAAAATGCTCATATAACTTTCATTTTCTATAAAGAAACTACACTTATCATAAAATATTATAATAAAAGGCAGAATTGCATATACTGCCCAAGCTAAAAACCATGTACAATCATCATGGTGAGATATTACTACTGCTTTTATCAAAAATCCAAATATTATAGGTGAAAACAATGTTAATTTTTTTGATTGATATTTATACCAAGAAAAAACAGTTATTATAGAAAATACTATCGTGAACATCCAAACCCAAATTTGTTGCATAATATCTACTGGACTATCTATTCCAAATATACTTCCATATTGCCTTTGATATAAATAATAGCTCGTCATATGATCTGAATGCTCTGTAAGATATTTAAGTGCATCCGGAAAATTTAATGATAACAATTGTGTTAATTTTGCTATTCTAGTCGGCATTAGTTTTTCTATATCGTGCAAATAATATACATACAAATTAAATATTAGACCTATTCCTAATCCATATAAGCAAGAACAAATATATATTCTAATATTTTTATTCATAAAATATCAAATCCTATTCTCAGAAAGATTTTTATTTTTTTGCATTAAAGTTAATAAAGATAGTCCTGGTAAATGTATACCATATTTTGATAGTGACATATTAATTTTAAAATCCACATTTAAGCAAAACTTTATGAATTTGGTTAATAAATGACTTTCATCATACTTCCACTGTGCAATACCTGTCTCTTTATCCATAGAAAGCAAATTAAATCTAATCTGCACATATCTTATAATTGATAGCAAGGTATAAAAATAATTCCATGATATCATTCTCATTGAATCTGTGGGCATAATATTATTCAACATAGAAATATCATATCGCCTATAATGTTTTAAAAATTTATCATGAATAGAAAATAATCTCTGAAATGCTGGTACGGTTATTATTAAAAATCCCCCATGTTTCAGTTTTTTTGTAACATCTAACAAAAATTCTTTATCATCCTCAACATGTTCCATTACATCCATCAAAAAACAAAAATCCATTGAATTATCTTCGATTTGAGAAATATCTGTACCCAATAGAATTCCTTTTTCCGGGATTTCATTATTCTTATAATTAGCATCTATACATATTATTTCTGAGTGAACATTATATTTTTCCAATTGTTCTTTCAATAATAAGTCGAAATATCTATCTCCTGCTCCAATATCTGCAATTTTTATATTCGTAGTATCCGGGAAATTTTGCTGTAGTGTATCAAATACATCCAAAAGGCATTTAGACCTACTCATTTCCCAGGGATGTCTATTCTGTGCTTTTATATCTCGCTCTAATAAATCCATAAAACTCACTTCCCTATACATTAGCAGTTTTGCTCATTAACTATATATACTGGCCTATTTTTTACTTCGTCGAAAATTTTGCCTATGTACTCCCCTATAACGCCAAATGCTATCAATTGTATTCCTCCAATAAATAGAATTACAGCCATCATAGATGGATATCCTGCAACTGGATCTCCATAAAGCAGTGTTCTTCCCACAACATACAACATAAAACAAAAGGCTGCTAATGATATAAAAATTCCAATCCACATGGCTAATTGCAACGGAACAGCAGAAAAGGAAACTATACCGTTTATAGCTAATTTAATAAGTTTCCAATAATTCCAATGTGTATTACCAGCTACCCTGCTTTCTCTGTTATATGATATTTGTTTTTTCTTAAAACCAATCCAACAAAAAAGTCCCTTTGTATACCTGTGATGCTCTCTCAAATCTTTTAATGCAGCTATACATTTTTTGTCCAAAAGTCTGAAGTCTCCAACATCTGTCAACACTTCTATGTCAGATAACTTTTGTAAAACTCTATAATACATGTAAGAAGACAGTTTTTTTAGCCTACTTTCCCCCGCTCTAGACATGCGCCTAGCATATACATCTTCATAACCACATTCCCATAACTTAATCATGTCAGGAATTATTGATGGAGGGTCTTGCAAATCAGCATCAATAATAATAACAGCATCTCCTATGGCATGATCAAATCCTGCCAACATTGCTGCTTCCTTCCCAAAATTTCTTGCCAATGATATATATCGTACTTGTGTTTTTTTGTTTGATTGAAATTGTTTTATAATTTCTAAGGTATTATCTATACTTCCATCATCTATAAACAAAAAAGAAAACTCATATTTATCTATCTTTTCGCTTATATTGCACACTGTCTGAAAAAATATAGGTAAAACTTCTGCTTCATTATAACAGGGTACTATTATTTCAATTGTTTTTTTCATATACGATTGCTGACTATCAGAGTCAAGCCCATATCCCCCTTGTATCTATTATAATTTTTCCCTTTAACATTTCCTTGTCTAAGTTTTTAAATTCCTTATGATCAACCAATAGAAGCACAATATCTGCTTTGTTTATAGCTTCGTGATACTCCATAAGTGATACATTCTTCATATTCTGCAACTTCAAAGGCAATGTCTGTATATTTGGCTCGACAGCAAATATTTGAGCTTTACCTGCTGCTGCCAAATCATACGTAATCTGCAATGACGGACTTTCTCGCAGATCATCGATATCTGGCTTAAAAGCTAGTCCTAAACATGCTATCTTAGGACTTACAATACCTTTTATGGCTTCATATACCTTTGACATTACATAATGAGGCTTATTATCATTAACTTGTCTAGCTGTACGGATCAATCTTGCCTCTGCTGGTGCGGAATCTACAATAAACCACGGGTCAACAGCAATACAATGACCACCTACACCTGGACCTGGCTGAAGGATATTAACCCTTGGGTGACGATTGGCCAAGCGGATAAGCTCCCAAACATTAATGCCCAATTTTTCACATATAATTGAAAGTTCATTAGCAAATGCTATATTTACATCCCGAAATGAATTTTCAGTAAGTTTAGATAACTCAGCTGTTCTGGCATCTGTTTTTAACAAGGCACCCTTGACAAAATGTTTATAAAAATCCACTGTTTTTTCAGTGGATGCCTCATCTATACCACCAATAATTCTGTCGTTAGTAGATAGCTCTTGCACTATTCTGCCTGGCAAAACTCTTTCAGGGCAATGTGCAAAATACAAAGCTTTATATTGAATACTTTTGTTTTCGTCCATTATCCACCGGCGAACTTTTTCTGTAGTTCCCACAGGGCTTGTAGACTCCAATATCACAAGATTTCCATCTTGTAAAAACGGAGCAATTTCTCTTGCTGCAGACTCTACATATGATAAATCTGGCTCCTTATCCCCTTTAAATGGGGTAGGTACTGCTAAAATAAATACATCAGCCTTATGTGGTTTTGTATCTGCAATGAGAGTACCATTTGCTACAGCCTTTTTTACATAATCTTCCAAACCTGGTTCAACAATATGTATCTTCCCCTGATTAATTATATTTACCACCTTATCAACAGGATCCATACCATATACCTTAAAACCATTATTAGCTATTAACGTTGCCGTTGGTAATCCTATATATCCCAACCCTATTACGCTGACTGATTTCACACCAATTCTCCCCTTTTATAATCATTTCTGTTAAATAAAATTTCAAATTTGTCTACAACATTTCGTATATCATATTGAGTTAAATCTATCTGCTCTTTTCTACTGTAGTTACCTCGCAAAAACTCCTCAAAAATAACAGGCTCGAATGTTTTGCTACTAAAACTCAAAATTGGTCGTTTGGACATAGCATAATCTATCAATTTACTTGGTTTTTGAGTAGAATTTTCATTATCAAAATTTATAACAAAATCCATACGTGACATAACTTGTACTAATTCTTCACGTGGTATTGCATCTCGTATTTCTAGCTTGTCTTTTAGTATTTTTTTATACTTTTGCAATACATTTTTACTAAATTCATCAGGCAAAAGATATATGACAAATTTGAATGCTATATCAAGCGAAATCAAATATTCAAAAAAATACTGTGGATTGCGTATTTTCTCATAAAAAACTCCTGCATAACAAAATGTAGGTACAGCATTAACCTGATATTTATTTTCATTTATACGCAATAATTTAAATCCCTGTGGAATGACAACTATCTTATTATCAAGACCATATTCGCTATACCCAGCTTTGGCTGCTTCCATTGGCACTGCAATAAAATCGAAGCATCGCAAAACAATACATTCTAACCATTTAATATAATATGCGTTAATTGTTGTAGGATTTGCATATAAAGGATCTCCGCAATCTGCTATGAATGTATATTTACATCCAGTAATTTTCTTACAAACAGCTACTGCAAGATGACAATAAAACGGATAACTTATTGATATAACCGCATCATATTTATTTAATCTTAGAAGTTTTGGCAATATTTTTATAATACTAGCTCCGTATAATAGTGCTTTTGGGGTATCTCCCAAGAAAAATAAACACATTTTTCTTATAAAATTTACCAATACCGTCTTAACGGAACCTGTATTCTCGCCACTCTTATTAAGCTTAGACGTACCATTTCTCGATGTGCTAACATAGCGGACATCTACATTGGAAGGAATATTTTTGCTAAAATTAGGTAATATCGCAGTCACTTCGTAATCTCTCGCCGCTAATTCCCGCACCAATTCCGTTGTCCTAAAAGACCTAGGATTTGCTGCTGGATAGTGCCAACGAGATACTACTAGTATTTTTAACTTCTTATTATTCAAATATTATCACTATCCTGTAATCATTTTTTTACAAAAATATCCACCGTATGAGTTTTACCGAACTTATAAACCTATAAATTATCTAAGTTATTTTAGCCTTGAATGATAAAAACTTCACAAAATCCAATAACACTATCCACAAAATGCCTGCTAATCCTTTTTCTTTATATACTCTCTTTAACTGATATTTAAATAACTTAACTCCCTCTCCTGTGCTTTTTCCAAAAGTATCTGCTATCCATGAATTATCCTTTTGGAAGCGTCCCATAGCCCCATACCGACACCATATATCTTTCAATACAGGTTCATGAGAATGCATGACTGTAGCTTCTGCTACATATGCTGTTTTATAGCCATCTAATAAAAGCTTTCCAGCTATATACATATCTTCACAAATGTCAATTCTTGGAAAACCTCCTACACTCTTCAATGCTGATATCCTATATGCAGCAAATGAATCCGATAGAAAAGCTGTCTTTATACCCAGAACCTCTATATCCGCTAAAGATTTAATGCGACTTTCAGGTGGATAATTGAATTCTCTGTCCACTGCTGCATAAACACTAGCTCCCTCATGAGGCAGTTGCCTACCATAAGCAGCTGCAATATCCTTATGTTGGAATACTTCAACTATGTTTTCTAGGCTATCTATCTGTGGTATTTTCACATCCTGAGTAATAAATATTACAATATCTAGGTAAGGATTCTGTTTCAGCAAGATATTTACGGCATCTTGACGTGTCCCACCATGGGAAAACTGCTCCTTAGAAATACTTTTCACAGCCCAGCCATGTTCTTGTGCTATTGCTTTTGTATCATCTGTGGAACTGGAATCTATTACTAACTGATACTGTGGCTGTATTGTTTGACAAGATAACTCCCGCAATAATTCGGCAAAATCTTTCCCAGCATTGTAAGTAGGAATCACTATTGCTACAGATGGTAATATTTTGTTTCTTTCATACACCATTTACTAATAGGCTCCTTTTTTGCTAATTACTGCTGCAAAAGTACGATACAAATACTTCAAATCTATCCATAGACTCCAATTTCTAACATACCATGTATCCATAGCTACTCGTTCCTCGTAGGTTGTATCACTACGGCCACTGGCCTGCCACATTCCTGTTATACCCGGCCTTACCATGAGATATTCCTTTTTGTTATCTCCATATTTGGCTAGTTCTGCCTGCACAACCGGTCTCGGCCCTACCAAAGACATTTCCCCTTTGAGAACATTGAATATCTGAGGCAGCTCATCCAAGCTGGTTTTACGCAAAACAGCACCTAGCTTGGTTACTCTAGGATCATTGGCTAGCTTGAAATTAGTTTCCCATTCCAATCTGGCTTGGGGATCATTCTTGAGATATTCTTCCAAAACCTGCTGAGCATTGGGTATCATAGTCTGGAATTTGTAGCAAGGAAAAAGCTTGCCATTTCTTCCCACCCTTTGGTGAGCAAATATAACCTTTCCTTTATTATCTATAGCCACACATATGCACAAGGCCAGGAATATAGGGGATATTAGTATAGTACCTATGGCTGTCACTACCATATCAAAAACAAATTTTATCCATCGGTTATACCAGCGAGAGAGATTATTCTTGCTCTTGATAACCGTTAATTGCTCTACAAAGAGAGTGCTTATTTCCACACTGCCTAGGGGAGAACCTACCAATCCCGGTGTAAACACTATGGTATCTGTCAAATGCTGTATGCTATAGAGCAGTCCCTTTAGCTTTTCCTCTGGCAATCCTGGTACCGCCATAATCAATGTGCGGACTCCTAGCTTCTGTATAATATCTGAAGCATCCCCAAATGTTCCCAACACTGGATATTCCTTGGGCAACCGTTCTGATACAGGATGATCATCCAATATACCTATAACACGATAGCTATAACAATTATCCCGCTGGAATCTATCCAGCAGGATTTCGGCAGTTTTGCCAGCTCCCAGAAGCAATACAGGTTCCTGCATATTAGGACATTTCTTCAAAATTCCCTCTAACAAATTGCGGAACACTCCTATGTAGAGAACCATAAACGCAAAAAAGCATACTGCATAGTATCTGGACACCTGCATGCTGTTACGCATAAGGAAAATTACCAGCATATACATCAATATGGCGACACAGCATCCCTTGCCTACATCTCTAGCCACCTCCAGAGATGGCCTATTGAATTTATAGCTTTCACTGATGGACAAAAGAAGTAAAAACATTCCCGGAATATATATGTATTGATAATCCCAAGGCAAAATCATCATTTGACTTGCCTGCACCCGAAATATGCCCTGCAGAAATAAGGCTGTTTTTTCTGCCAGTAAAATGGCAAGGTAATCCGACACAATATGTAACAGAGAAAATAACTTCGACCGCCAGGTTTCGGAAATTATATTTTGCTGCAAAACTCAAACTCTCCCGTAAAATTTTTTATTTTTTCGTAATTATCCACATGTCTATTATAATAACACGAATGCCCCCCCCCCGCAAGACATTGCGTAATTTTTTTATTTTTTCACTTTTTGTGGATAACTTTTAGGTAAATTTAGGTAATAAAAAACCCAGATAATAAAATTATCTGGGCAAAAAAACCGGCGGCATCTGATTGGATACCACCGGTTTTTATTTACATCTATTTAGTTTATCAGCCTTCTACAGCCTTTAATGCTTTCAGCACCTTGGCAGCCATGCCGTACATCTTTTTCTTTGGTACGGAGCATACTGCAATGCGGACGCCGGCCTTCAATGGTACTGCGAAAATCAGATCCTTGTGGAGTTCATCGCATACAGCCTTGGAGTCCTTGGCAGGAATAGACAGGAAGAAACCAGCCTTGTATGGCAGTGCATTCAGACCACATTCCTTGGCCTCTTTCATAAAGATAGCAGCGCGGCCACGAATAATCTCATAGAGATCATCTCTTTCCTTTTCAAAGGCAGCCAGCAGCTCTGGATCCTGCTGAATGTTGCTCAGCACAGCCATAGCACCACGGTTGATATTGGACCAGGTTGCACGGCTGGAATACTTGGTTACATTAACGAACTCGTCAACCAGCTCCTTGTTAGCAGACAAACCTATAATAGCACCAGTACGCTGACCATACATGGTATAACCCTTGGACATAGAGAATGCGAACATGGTGAAGATATTCTCTGGCAGATTGCTGAACTTCTTCATAAAGCGACGGCTCTCATTCTTCTCACCTGCATAGTCAATATAGGCAATATCCACCATAATATTAACCTTCTTGCCCTGAGCTGCATATTTGTTGCACAGCTCCAATACACCATCCCAATCTGCCTCAGACAGGCTGTAGCCAGTAGGATTGTGAGCAGGAGTGTTGATAATCAACAGCAGGGAATCCTGCTTGGCCAAAAGCTCCTCCATCTTCTCTGCCAAGGAAGCCATATTGTAGTTCTGGTTCTCGTCAAAGAGTTTGTAGGTAGCCAGGCTGCGGCCCTGCTCCTGGCACAGTACATTGTAGGTACCCCAGAACCAATCAGAGGTCAATACCTGATCACCAATCTCAGAATAGTTCACAATAGCGTGATGAATCGCACCAGTACCACCTGCAGTAGCTACAGCTGCCAGATAGCCCTCTGGCTTGTTGTCAGCAAAGGTCAGGTCAATAACGGTATTCAGATAAGCTGGCAAACCAGCAATTGGTGCATAAGCAATAGCATCAGCAATAGGCAGATTGTGGAAAACCTTCTCCATAGTAGGAATGCAGGCCAGCTTCTCATCCTCGCCCATAATAGCACCAATGGTAGCATTGGTAACAGCCTCAGCACCATGCTCCTTGATAGCCTCACCGCAAGCAGCGCTGGCACCAAAGATAACATCAACAAGCTTCTTACCTACACGATTGGTTGCAACCTGAGAACTCATATATATTGCCTCCTATATATTAGATATATCAAAATTTCATAACAAATCAAAACCTACAAACAGCAGGCACCCAAAACACAAGGCCTTGGCAAACCTGCTGTTTTTATAACTATTTCAATGCAGAATTACTTCTCTGGGAAGAACTCCTTATGAATTGCATTGGCAGCTTCCTTCAGCTGAGAACCCTTAATCAGGCAGGAAATGCTGATTTCAGAGGTGCTGATAGCATCAATATTTACCTTGGCATCAGCCAGAGCGCCAAACATTCTGGTAGCAATACCAGGGTTGCCCAGCATACCTGCGCCAACGATGGAAACCTTGGCTACATCCTCTTCAATGAGAACAGCTACAGCATGAAGCTTTTCAGCAACGCCATCCACAATCTTCTTAGCCTCAGCCAAATCATCCTGAGTAATGGTGAATACCATATCAGTTACATTCTTCTCAATATTTCTGATACTCTGAACAATCATATCTACAGCAATATTTTTCTCGGACAAAGCGGAGAAAATAGCATGAGCTACACCTGGATCATTTGGAACACCCAGAACTGCTACCTTTGCTACATTGCTATCATGGGCTACGCCACGAATTAAGAAATCCTTCTCTTCCATTGTATATGCCTCCCTAATCATAGTGCCTGGTTTGTTGGTAAAGGTTGAACGAACGTGGATTGGAATGTTGAAATACATACCCATCTCTACAGAGCGAGGCTGCATAACGCCAGCTCCCAGACGAGCCATCTCCAGCATTTCATCGTAGGTAATCTCCTTCATCTTGCGAGCATCAGGTACCAGACGAGGATCAGCAGAATATACACCGTCAACATCTGTATAGATTTCGCAGGCATCAGCCTTCAATGCACCAGCCAATGCTACAGCAGAGGTATCGGAACCGCCACGGCCCAGAGTTACAGGATCGCCCTTTTCATCGGCGCCCTGGAAACCTGCAACAACAACGATCTTGCCCTTCTCCAGCTCCTTGCGGACACGGGATGGCTTAATATCTACAATCTTGCCCTTGGTATGAACAGAATTAGTACGCATGCCTACCATAGAACCAGTCAGAGAAATAGCCTTCTGGCCCAGGCTCTTGAAAGCCATTGTCAGCAGGGAAATAGAAACCTGCTCACCAGTGGTCAGCAGCATATCCATCTCTCTGGAGTACTGATAAGGATTGCTATTTATGCCCTTGGCCAGCTCAATCAGGTCATCTGTGGTATCACCCATTGCAGATACAACCATAACAATCTGGTCACCAGGCTTTTTTTCTTCAATAATTCTCTTGGCTACATTCATAATCTTTTCAGTAGAGCCTACTGAACTACCGCCAAACTTTTTAACAATTAAAGCCATGTCTCTCCCCCTAAAATAGGTTTATTAGCCTGAATACGTTTCAAACGAGTTATATTATAATATAAAAAAAGTCATTCGTCTACCTCAAAAACACACTTTTTAACATTTTACCGTATGTATACATGAATACATTCATAAATTATTCCGAAATGTAAAGCTGTTCATCATATGGGAAGTACAAATGGCCACTGCCAATGCATCTGCCACATCATCAGGCTTAGGCGGCTTGGGCAAATTCAGAATCTTGGTTACCATATAGATAACCTGCTCCTTGGTGGCCTTGCCATAGCCTGTTACGGACTGTTTAACCTGCAAAGGTGTTCTCTCTATAAGACGGAGATTGTTCTTGGCTGCCGTTAGCAGAATAACCCCCCTGGCCTGGCCTACAGGAATAGCCGTATCCACATTGCGGTTAAAAAATAACTGCTCCACTCCCATAGCATCTGGCTGATACTTCTTTATCAGCTCATCCAGACCATCGTATATCTTCATCAGCCTATCCTGCATAGGCGCCTTGGGGCTGGTGGTAATAGCGCCATATTCATGGGCTAGCAGCCTGCTGCCTCTAGCCTCCACAAAGCCATAGCCACAAATTGCCGTGCCAGGATCTATGCCCAATGCCAACATATCTAAGTTCACCTCGCAAAAAAGGAGCCGTCACATTATATCAATGTGACAGCCCCCATAAATCAAATTTTACTCTTCCTCGTCCATTTCGTAGTTGCCGTATACTTCCTGAACATCATCGTTTTCTTCAAGAGCATCCAGCATCTTCTGCATCTTTACAGCAGCATCACCCTCAACCTTAACGGTGTTATCGGGAACCATAGTAACCTCTGCGGAAACGGTCTCAATGCCCTTTTCACCCAGAGCCTTTTCAATATCATCAAATGCCTCTGGATCTGCAATGATTTCAAATACATCATCCTCATTCTTCAGATCCTCAGCGCCAGCTTCCAGTACCAGCTCCATCAGGGCATCCTCATCATCAAAGGTTTCCTTCTCTACAACGAAAACGGCTCTCTTCTGGAACATCCAGCCTACACAGCCAGTCTCACCCAGATTACCGCCATGCTTGGAGAAGATGTGACGAATATCTGCTGCAGTACGATTGCGGTTATCAGTAAGAATATCCAGCATAATAGCTGTGCCGCCAGGACCATAACCCTCATAGGTCAGCTCCTCATAATTGCTGCCATCAGATGCACCCAGGCCCTTCTGGATAGCACGATTGATATTGTCCTTTGGAATATTGTTGGACTTAGCCTTGCTGAGAGCCAGCTTCAAACGCATATTACCGGTAGGATCTGCACCGCCCATACGAACAGCAATGGTAATCTCACGACCGATTTTGGTGGTAATCTTGCCACGAATTGCGTCATTTGCGCCTTTTTTTCTCTTAATATTTGCCCACTTAGAATGTCCTGACATGTATATTACTCCTTTGTTTATTATATATCCTGTCCATAGGACAGATAAAAAGCTGTTAACCAGCATATTGACAGCCTATGCCCCAAAGAGCATGAACTGAAAATATGCCTTACAGCCATATAGCATTATTTTACCAGACGGTAGAACTTCTTCTTGCCCTTTCTCACAATAGCCTCACCATTGGTGAAATCCCCATCTGTCAATACGTAATCTGGATCTGCCACTTTGGCATCATTGAGGGAAAGACCATTCTGCTTAATCAAGCGGCGGCCTTCGCCCTTGGACTCAAATACCTGAGCACCCACCAGAATATCCAAAAGCTTCTGGCCTTCATTCTCTGCAGTCAGCTGAATGGTAGGCATATTCTCATTGGAGCCGGAGCCGCCAAATACAGCCTCTGCAGCAGCCTGAGCTTTATCTGCCTCCTCCTGACCATGTACCAGCTTGGTTACCTCATAGGCCAATACCTTCTTGGCCTCGTTAATAGCAGCATCCTGCAGGCTGCCCAGACGATGAACCTCCTCCATAGGCAGGAAGGTCAAAAGTGCCAAGCACTTCTCCACATCAGCATCGTCCACATTGCGCCAGTACTGATAGAAATCATATACAGGAGTCTTTTCCTTATCCAGCCAGAGAGCACCGCCAGCAGTTTTGCCCATCTTCTTGCCATCGCTCTTGGTCAGCAGAGTAAATGTGAGACCATAAACCGCATCGCCAGTCTTGCGACGGGTAAGCTCTACACCGCCAATAATATTGGACCACTGGTCATCGCCACCCATTTCCAGCTTCAGATTGTAACGACGATGAAGCTCCAGGAAGTCATAGGACTGCATAATCATGTAGTTGAACTCCAGGAAGGTCAAGCCCTTTTCCATACGATTCTTGTAGCACTCAGCTGTCAGCATACGATTAACAGTAAAATGAGGTCCTACATCCCGCAGCAGCTCAATGTAGTTCAGCTTGCGGAGCCAATCTCCGTTGTTAACAATCAGAGCCTTGTCGTCGCTAAAATCAATAAATCTAGCCATCTGCTCCTTGAAGCGATTGCAATTGTACTCAATATCCTCATCTGTAAGCATCTTGCGCATATCGGTACGACCAGATGGATCACCTACAGTACCAGTACCGCCGCCTACCAGACAAATAGGACGATGACCTGCTCTCTGCATATGGGCCATAACCATCAAGCCCAGGAAATGACCTACATGAAGGCTGTCTGCTGTTGGATCAAAGCCTATATAGAAGGTTACCTTCTCGTTAGCCAGCATTTTCCGCACTTCGTCCTCGTTGGTGCATTGGGCAATATAGCCTCTTTCCTTCAATACATCAAAAATACTTGTACTCACTTTATCTATCTCTCCTTGTATGGGCCAATAGTTTTTTCCCTATCGGCCCCAACTTAGCAATTAATTAGCTTTTTTACCGCCAGCTCCCGGAACCGGTGCTGGTGCTGCTGGTGCCGGAGCTGCATCTGGTGCCTGTGGCGCAGACTGTCCGCCAGCATTATTGCCATTGGTCTGCTGCTGATTCTTGGCATCCTTTTTAGTATCCTTACCGTCCTTGTCCTTGGCATCCTTATCCTTTTCCTTATCGGAAGCCACTGGCTTATCAGAGGATTGTGTCAGATATGCACCGCTAAAATTCTTATTTGGCATGGACTGAACCGCCTTGGACATAAAGGCTTTCCAAATGGCTGCCGGGGTAGTACCGCCAGTCATATTTCCCATGCGGGAATTATCATCACAGCCTACCCAGACACCGGCTACCAAATCAGGTACATAGCCTACAAACCAGGCATCCTGATAATTATCTGTAGTACCGGTCTTGCCTGCTGCTGGTCTGCCAATATTGGCACCAGTACCAGTACCTCTGGCAATAACTCCCATCAACATACTGGTCAGCTCATTGGCAGAGGTCTTTTTGATTGCCTGCTCAGATTTTGGATGAGCTTCCTCTAGAACCTCCCCTTTCTGATTCACTACCTTGACAATAGCCACCGGTGCCACATGAACACCGTCATTGGCAAAAGTACCATAGGCGCTGGTCATTTCCAGAGGAGTTACACCCTTGGTCATACCACCAATGGTCACTGCATAGTTCATATCATTGGCAGCGCCCTCCTTAACAAAGGTGGAAATACCCATCTTCTCAGCCAGATAAATAATTTTATCCATGCCTACCTCCTGAGCAATCCGTACCGTAGGTACATTCAAGGAGTGTTCTGCCACATAACGCATGGTAACAGTACCGCTAAAATTACGGCTGTAGTTCTGAGGCTGCCAGCCCCCAATATTAATTGGCTTATCCTCAACAGTAGAGGATGGTGTCAAACCATTCTCCAAGGCTGCTGCAAAGACAAATGGCTTGAAGGCTGAGCCTGGCTGTCTTTCTGCCATAGTAGCACGATTAAACTGGTCTGTGCCACGACCACCTACCATAGCCTTGATATAGCCTGTGGATGGTTCAATAGCTACCAGTGCTCCCTGTGGCTGCTTGTTGCCGCTGCCATCAGTGGAGTAGTTAGGCAGATTCTGCATAGCTGCCTCTGCTGCCTGCTGCATATCCTTGTCCAAGGTAGTATAAATCTTCAGACCTTCCTGATATACGGCATCGGCGCCATATTTTTCAATCATCTGCTGAGTTACATAATCGATGAAATATGAAGCAAAATGGTTGTCAGACTGTGGCTGGGATTTAACTAGATTCAGATTCTCGGCCTTGGTCTTGGTAGCTGTGGAACTGCTAATATAACCATATTTAGACATCTGGTCCAAAACTACGCCCTTGCGCTCCTGAGCCGCCTGCAAATTGTTCAAAGGTGAGAAATAATTTGGACTTTTGGGAATACCGGCCAGCATGGCACATTCATTCAAATCCAAATCCTCAACATTTTTGCCAAAATAGGTTTTGGCTGCAGCCTGAACACCATAGGCACCCTGCCCAAAATAAATCTGATTCAGATAAAGCTCCAGTATCTCATCCTTGGTATATTTCCGTTCCAGCTGCAAAGCCAGGAAAACCTCCTGTATCTTGCGTTTCAGAGTTCTATCCTGAGTCAAGTAAGCATTCTTGGCTAGCTGTTGAGTAATGGTAGAGCCACCCTCAGATACCCCCTTGTTGGTAATATTGGCTATAACAGCGCGCATAATACCCTTGGGGTCTACACCAGCATGCTCATAGAACCGCACATCCTCCACGGCAATAAAAGCATCCTTCAAATGCTCTGGAATCTTGTCGATTTTTACTGGCACTCGATTCTGTTCAGCATGAACATTAGCCAGCTCGTTGCCATTAATATCATAAATATGTGAGGAAGCCGCCGGCCTTACATCCTCCAAATCCTGCTTGGTATTCAGGGTTGCTGTCAGAAATCCGCAACCAACACCTGCTATCATCACCGCCAAAATTACAGCAAAGACAGTCAATATTCTAGTACCGCTATTTTTCTGGGGCGGTTTATGAGCCTGCCTTGTTCTCTTGGCCGCTCCTGTACGCTTTTCCATGGAATGCCTCCTTAGTAAGAGTGATAAACATTTAATCACACAAATACAGAATACATTTTACCACAAAAATACCTTCTTGGGTAGACAATTATTGCAGTTCCACCAAGGTTGCTCCAGTTCCTCCTTCGCTCATATCCGCGAAATTAAAGTTGACCACATTGCGATGGCGCTTCAAATAACTGTGTACACCCTTTCGCAGGGCCCCGGTACCCTTGCCATGAATAATCAATACCTGACTCAAACCTGCCATAACAGAATCATCAATAAATCTATCCAAGGCTACTTCAGCTTCATCCACCATCATGCCACGAATATCAATATCCCGGTGGGCCTGCTGGGTTTTACCCATGAAGCTATTTCCCCTGCTGCCAGATTTTTTACCATTGCCAGCAGAAGTCTTTTTCTCCTTAGGAGCCTTGTCCACAAATTTACATTCCTTGGCCTTGACATTTATCTTCATACTGCCCAGCTGAACCTCCAGCTCCTTGCCCTTCACAGAAAGCACTGTTCCCTTTTGATCCAGCTTGGTGACATAAACAATATCTCCAGCCTCCAGCTCCTTCAAATCCACAGACTTGCGATAGGCCTTGACGGAAACAATGCCCTGACGGACCTTGCCTGCTGCCTCATCTATTCTGGCTCTGGCCTCCTGAATGGCAGCCTGCCGCTTCTGGATGCCCTGATCGTTAAACTGCTCCTTCAGTTCTTTGATAACAGCCTCAGATTCCCGACGCATACGGCGTACCAACACAGCTCCCTCATCCTTGGCCTTGCGGATAATATCAGCCTTCTTCTGATTCAGTTCCACCCGCATAGCCTCAGCTCTGGCCTCCATCTGCTCCGCCCGGCGCAATCTGGTTTCAATATCCGCATTCATCTGCTCATAAAGCATTTTTTCCTTTTCCAGCTGATTAATAACCTGCTCAAACTGAGCATGGTCAGCCTGAATCAACTGCTTAGCCCGAATAATCAAAGATTCACTTAGGCCTAATCTACGGCTAATGGCAAAGGCGTTACTGGCTCCTGGAATACCAATCAGCAGACGATAAGTAGGCCGCAGGGTAGCCACATCAAATTCCACACAGGCATTTTCAATCCCCTCCCGGCCAAAGGCAAAGGTCTTTAGCTCGGAATAATGGGTGGTAGCCAATACAGAAGCCTTAATAGTCAATAACCGCTCCAGAATAGACATGGCCAAGGCCGCACCCTCCTCTGGATCTGTGCCAGCTCCCAGCTCATCTAGGAGCAGCAAATCATCAGATTCCACCTGCTCCAAAATAGACACCAAATGAGTCATATGAGCGGAAAAGGTACTTAGGCTTTGCTCAATGCTCTGCTCATCGCCAATATCTGCGTAAATATTATTATAAACAGCCATCTGAGAACCAGACTCTGCTGGCAGGAACAATCCTGCCTGACACATCAGCACCAAAAGGCCAAGGGTTTTCATGGTAACGGTTTTACCGCCAGTATTAGGGCCTGTTACCAACAGCATGGTAAATTTTTCACCCAGAGTAATATCAATAGGTACTACCTTGTCTGCTGGCAAAAGTGGATGGCGAGCAGACAACAGCTTGGTTACTCTGTCCTCACTAATAATAGGCTCTGTGGCCTTCATTTCATAAGCCAAGGCTGCCTTGGCAAAGGCAAAATCAATCTGAGCCATGATTTCGCAATTGTCCATAAGCTGTACATCGTTTTTGCGAATCTGCTGAGAGGCCTCCCGCAGAATCCGCTCCACCTCATGGCGCTCCGCAGCTGTAAGCTGTTTTATATCATTGTTAAGATTTACCACAGCCATTGGCTCAATAAACAAGGTGGAGCCGGTGGCAGACTGGTCGTGGACAATACCTGGTATGCTCTGGCGATACTCCTGCTTTACTGGCAGTACATATCTATCCCCACGCATGGTAACGATATTTTCCTGAAAATATTTCTGATATTCATTGTTGTGCAAAAGGCCTGCCAGATGATCCTTGATTTTGACCTGGCTAACCTTGATTTCCCGACGAATCCGCCGCAGCTCTACGCTGGCATCATCTCGGAGATTGCCATGCTCGTCTACAATATGCTCCAGATTCCGCTCCAACTGGCCCAGAATTTCCAGATTGCGGGCCCAGCTTTTCAGAATAGGAGCCTCCATTTCCAGCTCCTTGAAGAACCGCTTAATTTCCCGCATGGCATACATGGTAGTCAGAATATCCAACAGCTCTGCCGGGTCCAGAACAGCCCCTAAGCCAATTTTTTTGATACTCTCCCGAATATCCTTAATGCCACCCAAAGGAGGATGAGCTGTGGAAGATACATAGACCGCCTCAGCAGTCTGGCGCAATCTTTCCTTAACATCTTCACTATCGCTAACAGGTAACAGTCCCAAAGCCAGCTCCTTACCTAATTTGGTGCCTGCCTTTTCTGCCAGTCTGGATAATATTCTCTTATATTCTAAAACCTTGAAGGATTCCTGTTTCAATTTTTTCCTCCTATATCTATATTACAAAACGCCCCTAAAGTAGTGACCTCTGGTAATGTTCCTGCCCTCCAGCTTCTCTACCTCTGGTCTTTCTGCCTCGCTGATTTCCTTACGGCGAACCATGTAAATGCCATAATTCTTTACTAGCTGGCCCAATTTATCCGGAGCCAAATATCTGCCATCAATGCGCAAACCAGCTATACCCATAGACCGGAATTTCATAGCATGAGGCAGCATACTCAGCCTGTTGGCATTGAGAAGATGCATATGGCAATATTGATCCATCACCAATGGGAAGCGTATATTTTTTCTATCCTTGAGATAAAATTTCTTTTTCATAGCCACACATGGTGCTGAGCAATGTCCTGTATCCAAGCCTCCTAGGAAACTGCCTGTACAGCAATATTCAGATACCATCAGCTCCAAATGAGCATCTACCAGGCATTCCAAAGGCAGAGGGCTTTCCTGTCCCAGCTTCTCTAGCTGAGACATATTCAGCTCTGGTGACAGCACCACTCTATCTGCCCCCAGCTCCTGCAAATGCCGCAATGCCTCTACATTGTAGCTAATCAGGGAATAATCAGCCTCTATAGGCAGACTGGTTAGCTGACGCACTGCATGGAGGGTGCCAATATTATGCACGCTAATAGCATCTATTGGATATGTATCCACCGTTTTCAGCCAGCTATGGAATCTTGCCAGCTCACTATCTCTAATGATTCTAGGTGTGTTCAGTACAATGGCCGCCCCATATTCATGAGCCAGCTCTGCTGCCTGACGACACATATCCAGCGTGATATTCTCATGGCTGTAGCTTTCTCCACCAAAGACAATTCTTCTGGCGCCGTTTGCCAAAGCTGCCTTTACACGATGTATATTATCTGCCACTACTGTAATATAGCCCCCCTTGGTGGCAGGCCTTACAATATCTCTGGCCTCAGTTTTAGCCTGTCGGCGAAGCAGTTCCTGCTGAATATTGGCAATGCCTTGACGAATATTTTTGGCTGTCTGACGGGAAAACTCCCCTGCCTGCTGTTGGAAATCTGCCAGACGCTGATTTTCCAGCTCCTCTACAGCCTTGCGACGAGCCTCGTTAATCTCGCTGACAGGAATCATAACCTGACCAGCAATATCTACATCCAGCTCCTGCAAATGGAAAATACTGCTGCCCAAACGGCCCAGCTGTTTTTCCACTACTTCCCTGCTTAAAGGCCGTTTCAAGGCTGGCTCCCCAATGAACTCAGTAGCTGCCACAGCTACATGGCCTGCTTCATCCTCCAGCTGAATAACCAAGGGTTCACCTACAGCTGCTGTAACCTGTGCCTTAATATTGTATCTGCGGACAGGGGCACCAGAGGCATACATGGCCTTGGCTTCTTCCATTAATTTACTATCCAGAACCTTAAAAGCTCTATCTCCTGGGAACACTCTGCCTTCAACAGCAAAGGCCACTACAATGCCAGAATCCCCCTGCTGAACAGGCACCAAATTTTGCAGATTAAGACCATCCGATAATTTATCCTTATGGGATGCAGCCTTACCAGCTTTCTGTTTCTTACCCTTGCTGGTTTTGGCGTTTTTGCTATTCTTAGCTTCCTTAACCAGATACAGTTTTTGAATGGTAGTGGTTACTCGTCCCCCTACCTTTACCCAAAAGTCTACCTGATCTCCGGTCTGCAAATCCGTATTCAACTTCATGGACACCATGCCATTGCTGACATCATAGCTTAGAACCCGGCCCAGCATCAGACCTCTATTATTTGGCCGTTTGTCGCTCATCATATTACGGCCCTGCTTTTCCTCCAAATAGGCTGTAGTAAAATCCCGATTAAAAATCTGAGCCAGAGCCTGCCTGTCCTGGGGCTGTACCTGAAAATCCCCCTGAAGCCAGCTATCCACAGCCCGCCGATAACAGCCTACTGCTGTAGCCACATATTCTGGCCGTTTCATACGCCCCTCGATTTTGAGGGAGCTTACTCCTGCCTTTAGAAGCTCTGGCAACAAATCAATGGTTTTCAAATCCCTGGGACTTAAAAGATACTGACCAGCGCTGCCTGCTAACAAATCATTATCACTTTCATCAACCAAAGTATATGGCAGGCGGCAAGGCTGGGCGCAACGACCACGATTGCCACTGCGTCCCCCAATCATACTGCTCATCAGGCACTGCCCAGAGTAGCATACACAGAGAGCACCATGAACAAAAACCTCTATCTCTGCCTTGGCTTCACTACAGATATGACGAATAGCCTCCAAGGACAGCTCTCTGGACAGCACCACCCGGCTAAAGCCCAGAGCCTCCAATGCCCGCACTCCGTCCAGATTGTGTACTGTCATCTGGGTACTGGCATGCATAGGAAGCTCTGGCACAACCTCTCTAACTATGCGGGCTGCCCCCAAATCCTGCACCAGTACAGCATCTGCTCCTACTTCATAGAGAAACCGCAAATACTGCTTCAATCCTGGCAATTCATTATCATCAACAATGGTATTTACAGTTACATGAACATGAACATTTCGCATATGGGCAAAATGTATGGCTTCTTTTAGCCCCTCTTCATCAAAATTATCCGCATAGGCACGAGCGCCAAACATATTTCCCGCCAGATATACCGCATTGGCACCGCTCTCCACTGCTGCTGCCAACGCTTCCCGGCTGCCAGCCGGTGCCAAAAGCTCAACCACAATAAACCCCTCCGTTATCCACACACCCCAGGTCAAAAAAGCCTAGGGAAACTATTTCGTTCTAACCGAAATATTATATCAGAAAATCTACATAAAAAAAAGAGAGCCTCAACTCTGTTTGACAGAATTATGACTCTATAATTTGTAAAACTAACTTTCACTTCGTCTTTAGTCAATTTTCTCAATCTGACATTCGTGCTTGCGGCTTTTCTTGTCATAACTGATGCCCACCAGCAGTATCTGACCATGATAGTCCTGCAATGCCTCAACATACTGTTTTGCCTTAATCTGCTTAATAGCAGTATTTGCTCCCTTGTCCCATTTCAGCTCAACAATCATAGCTGGTTTATCAGCATATTTTTTTCGAGGCAAAAATACCATGTCAGCAAATCCTTTACCTGTGGGCATTTCTCTAACCATGGTATAATATTCTCTTGCCGCGTAATATGCCAATGATACAACATAGGAAAGGGCATTTTCATCATTGTACTGCAAATGACTGGTTTCAAAATGAGCGGCTTCAACACCAGCCGCTACTGCCTCCTCATCCCTGTCAAATGTTGCCTGAAGGAGCTGCCTGGATTTTTTTACAGAATTGACAATCTCATGCCATCGGGAAACGCTGGTTGCTGTAACAAACTCCTGCATTACTTCCTTGTTGGGGATAAATACCTCTTGTTTTTCTACATCGTAGGCCAGATAACCTAGGTGCACCAAAAGAGAAAAAATATCTTCATATGTATTAAAAGTCACCATGTCATTGGTAAAACTGCGCACATCAATATGCAACCTATTCCCTGCCATTAGGGTAATAACAGCATCTCTCAAGCCGTCGAAATTCATATCAATGTAGATACGCAATGCATCAAAGGTTTCTGTCTGATTCCAATAGCTGTCAAAGAATCTGGACTGCATAGCAGAAACAATAGACCGGGGATTATAGATAGACCTGCACATAGGAAAAGTATATCCATCATACCATTTTTTTGTTTCCTCGAAATCCATCTGGTATTTTTGGCACAGTTCTTTTACTTCACTTTCCGTAAAGCCGGTAAATCCAGCGTATTCCACAGGATTCATCATGGAAATCTCTCGGAACATATTCAAGGCAGAGTGGGTGCCATATTTTTTGATAGGCAGTATGCCTGTCATATAGGTCAAGGCAATACAAGGATTGTCCTTGAGCCAATCCCTCAAAAAATCCAGATACATTTTTTGTTCTTGCAGATGATTTTTTTCCTCCCGGAAAATGCAGTCCCATTCATCAATCAAAATGACAAATTTGCGTTTAGTAACACTGTAGATATCCTCTAATAGATAAGCCAAACTATTCTTATCAAAAAAATCTATATCTGGATACGCATAAACAAGCTCCCTGCCTACTCTACTTTCTAATAGTCGAAGTAAATCCTCCATAGTTTTTGTTTTTGATAAAAAATTTTGCATATTGATGAATAACACATCATATGCTCCTCTATGTTTGGTATAATTGTCTGTTTTTGAAATTTTCGTTTTTACAAATAGACTACTTTCCACTGTCCTATCATAATATGCCGACACCATGTTCATAGTCATGGATTTGCCAAATCTTCTTGGACGGCTAATACATATATATTTTTCATTTGTATTGATGATTTTGTTCAATTCCGCAATAATATCACTCTTGTCTACAAAAATCATACTGTTAAGTGACTGCTGAAACATATCACTGCCAGGATTGAGATATATTCCCATATTACCGCCCCTTTTCTACAATATCCCACACCTCTTTCCCTTATACTATCACACTTTTTCCATCAGCGCAAAACAGCAGTCACATAAATAAAATCCACCCCGTAAAATTTACTCTTACAAGGTGGAATTTACTCTTACAAACAGTAATTAAGTTTTACAACTGACTTATTACTTATCTTTTCTAGTCAAAATAGTGGAAAGATAATTCAGCTTTCTGCCTTTTTCCTGGCTGATGTCACGAATAATCACTTCGTCGTCCAGGCCGCAGCGGCTGGCCAAGACAGCCTTTTTTGCCAAGCCTTCTGCTGCCAGCATATCTATAACCTCATCAGAATTCTTATAAACCTTCATCAGCACTGCATTGTCGCAGGTTTTAAGAGCTGCCTTGACTCTTTCCTCTGGCATATTGGCAGGAATAATGCTGAGAATGCAATCTCCCTCCACAATTGGGGTATTGGTAGCACTGCCAATCGCACAGAAGGCTGGAATGCCAGGAATGGTTTCAATCTCCACCTTTTCCTGCTGCAGCAGACGGAAAACATAGATGTAGGTGCTGTAAAACATTGGGTCCCCAATAGTCAAAAAGCCCACATTCTTTCCCTGCTCCAACAGGGCCAATATCTCTTTTTTGTTATTCTGCCATGCAGTATCATCAGCAGCAAAGCCAACAGTCATAGGAAAAACCTGATAAATAATCTCTGTCTCAGGACGAATATGCTCCTTAGCAATATTCAAAGCCACAGAACCATCCTTCTTTTCCGTTTTAGGGGCAATAATCACATCCAGCTTCTTGATGGCGTTTATTGCTTTGACGGTCAAAAGCTCTGGATCCCCAGGGCCTACACCAATACCATATAATTTACCTGTCATAAAATAAAAACCTTCCTTTCATGGTAAAACCAACTTCGAATATTGCTCATACATTTCTATATATATTTTTATCCAGCAGATAGCGCTTCAAGGCATCCTGCCAATCAGGCAAAGGCCGAAAGCCATGCTCTACCAATTTGCTGGTGTCCAACCGACTATTAAACGGTCGTTGGGCCTTACTGATACCATATTCCTCGGTAGTAACTGGCAGCACATTCACAGGCATATCCGCCTGACGGAATATTTCCTTGGCAAAATCATACCAGCTAATATTATCGCCCTCATTGGTGGCATTGTAAAATCCATATTTTTCAGATTCTATCATATCCACCAGCAGGCGGGACAAATCCAAGGTATAGGTTGGTCTGCCAATCTGGTCATTAACCACCTTGAGCTGAGAATGATTGCTGCCTACCCGCAACATGGTATCTACAAAATTACCGCCATTACGGCCGAACACCCAGGAAATCCTGACCACAAAGAATTTTTGGAGACATTCTTTTACTACCAGCTCTCCCATTAGCTTGCCAAAGCCATAAACATTCATGGGATCATAATCCTGACAATCTGCCTGCCAAGGCTCTGTGCCCTGACCATTAAAGACATAATCTGTGGAAATATACATCATCTTGCAACCCAAATAATTGCAAGCATCTACAATATTGGATGTGCCCTCACTATTAACCGCCAGGGCCTTTGGCTTGTTCTCCGGCTCTTCTGCACCATCCACATTGGTCCAGGCAGCACAATGAATAACTGCATCTGGTTTTACAGCCAGCAATACCTGTCGTACATTCTCCCGCTGACAAATATCCATTGAATAATAGGGTGCACTACAGACAGCTGTACCATCCTGCACTCCGGTGTATTTTTCCCCACTGCCAGAGGCAATGGCTTCATGACCTCTAGCCACCAGCTCGTTAACTACATCATGGCCCAGCTGACCATTGGCTCCTGTTACAAAAACCTTCATCTTATTAGCTCCTTCAAGGTGCCCCATTTTTTGTCCTTGTCAGAAAGGTTCAAGGCCACACCATCCACCAAATAGCCCTCAGAATCTGCTGTACCCTTGTATGTACCTGTCAACATAGGCCAATCTATACCAATCTCCGGATCATTCCAAGCCAAACCGCCTTCATCACCAGGATGATAAAAATCCGTTACCTTGTAGCAAAATTCTGCCTTCTCGCTAAGCACCAAAAAACCGTGGGCAAAGCCCTCAGAAATATAAAACTGCTTCATGTTTTCGGCAGAAAGCTCCACGCCGTACCACTGGCCATAGGTATTAGAGCCGGGACGCAAATCCACAGCCACATCAAAGACCTTGCCTTGGATTACCCGCACCAGCTTTCCCTGAGGATGCTTCTTCTGGAAATGCAAACCTCGCAGTACCCCCTTGGTACTCATGCTTTGATTGTCCTGCACAAAAACCATGTCCAGACCTGCCTCATGCATGTCCTGTTGATTATAGGTTTCCACAAAATAACCCCTGTTATCGCCAAAAACAGTAGGCTCTATAACATAAAGCCCTTCAATGGGAGCCTTTGTTACCTTTATCTTTCCCAATTTATTTTACCTCGCCTTTGCTGCCATACATTTTGGCATAATATTCCTGATATTCGCCATTGATAATGTCCTGCCACCATCTTTTGTGCTCCAGATACCACTTAATCGTCTTTTTGATACCATCCTCAAATTTGGTTTCTGGCAGCCAGCCCAGTTCCCTATGAATCTTGGCTGGATCTATAGCATAACGACGGTCATGGCCCTTTCTATCCTCTACATGGACAATCAAGCTCTCCGGCTTGCCCAGTTCTTGACAAATAATCCGCACAATATCTATATTGCGCTTTTCATTGTGACCGCCTACATTATAGACCTCTCCCACCTTGCCATTGTGAATAATCAAATCAATAGCCCGGCAATGGTCCTCTACATAGAGCCAATCCCGCACATTTTCGCCGTTGCCGTACACTGGTAGAGGCTTATCTGCCAAGGCATTGGCAATCATAAGGGGAATCAGCTTCTCCGGGAAGTGATAAGGCCCATAATTATTACTGCAGCGACTAATGGTCACAGGCAGACCATAGGTACGATAGTAAGCCATAACCAGCAAATCAGCACTAGCCTTGGAGCTGGAATATGGACTGCTGGTATGGAGAGGTGTTTCCTCCGTAAAGAACAAATCCGGCCTATCCAAAGGCAAATCTCCATAAACCTCATCGGTTGAAACCTGATGATAGCGCTGGATACCATATTTGCGACAGGCATCCATCAACACTGCGGTGCCCATAATATTGGTTTCCAAAAAAATTCCCGGATTCTCAATGGATCTATCCACATGGGATTCTGCGGCAAAATTCACTACTATATCAGGTTTTTCTTCCTGAAACAGCTTGTCCACTGCCTGTCTGTCACAAATATCTGCCTTGACAAAGCGGAAATTATCCTGCTTAAGCACTGGCTCCAGCGTAGAAAGATTTCCTGCATAGGTCAGCTTGTCCAGACACACTATGCGATAATCTGGATGAGCCTGCAGCATATGAAATACAAAATTACTGCCAATAAATCCAGCACCGCCAGTTACTATAATTGTCATAAAATATCTCCTAAAACCATAATTGCCTTGAATGGCCAAACTTATGGCAAAATATCAATAAATTTACCTTCCAGTACATCCAGCAAATATCGTCCATACTGATTTTTCTTCAACACCTCATAGGTGGACATAACCTGCTCTTTGGTAATCCAACCATTAAGATAGGCAATTTCCTCCAGACAGGCAATCTTACGATGCTGATGGGTTTCCACCGTCTTAACAAAATTGGTAGCCTCTGCCAGACTTTCGTGGGTTCCTGTATCCAGCCAGGTAAAGCCCTGGCCCAACAGCTCCACATTCAACCGCCCAGATTCCAGATACAGCCTGTTCAAATCCGTTATTTCCAGTTCACCACGGGCAGATGGCTTCAAAGTCTTGGCCAGCTCCACCACCTGATTATCGTAGAAATACAAGCCAGTAACACAGTAGTTGCTCTTTGGCTGAGCCGGCTTTTCCTCAATGCTAATGGCATGTCCCTGCTGGTCAAATTCCACAATACCAAAGCGCTCTGGATCGTCCACATAGTAGCCGAAAATAGTAGCTCCCTGACCTGCCTCTGCCAAATCCACTGCCCTTTTCAGCCGACCGTTAAGGCCATGACCAGCAAAAATATTATCTCCCAGCACCATAGCCACCGTATCAGCCCCAATAAAATCAGCACCTATAATAAAGGCCTGGGCCAAACCATCTGGCGATGGCTGTACTGCATAGCTAAGATGCAAGCCGAATTGACTGCCATCCTTCAGCAAAGCCTCAAATCTAGGTGTATCTGCCGGGGTAGATATAATCAAAATATCCCTAATCCCTGCATTCATCAGCACAGACAAGGGATAATAAATCATCGGCTTGTCATACACAGGCAAAAGCTGTTTGGATGTTACTGTTGTCAACGGGTACAATCTAGTCCCAGAACCTCCTGCCAGCACTATTCCCTTCATAACGCCCCTCCTTAATCCGTTAATAGATTCGCTTTTATTATAGCACAGAACAACCATTTATTGAAACAAATTCACTAAGACTTCTTCTTACTCATAGCCATGACTACACCTACCACAATCAGCAAAAAGCCTAGCCAGAACCACAGGGTTATAGGCTCTCCCAACAGCAGCCATCCCAACAGAGTACCTACCACTGGCTGCCAGAACATAAACAGCCCTGCCGTAGATGCATCCATATAAAGCAAGCCCTCATTCCATAGTACAAAGCCTCCTGTGGTGGAAATTACCCCCATATAGCCAATACTTAGCAATACTGTAGGACTTAGCAACAGATTCCAATCTCCCTGGGCAGCCAGCCACCAAATAGAATAGGGAGCCAAGCATATCAAGGCCACAATCAGCCCATAAAAAGTCAAGACAATAGGTGAATAATGCTCCAATAGCTTTAAAAATACCGCCATTAAAGCCCAGGTAATGGCTGCTATCATCAGCAATATGCCACCCCAAAGATTTACCTGAAAATTATCCGGATCGTAAACAATCAGCATAACACCAACAGTAGCCAAAACCACAGACATAATCCGTCCCAGAGTCATTTTTTCCTTTAATATCCAACAGCCAAAAACCACCATAAAAGCCGGTGTAGCTGCTGTTATAGTGGAACCTGTCTGGGCAGAGGTTAACAAAGTACCTGATTCCTGAGTAACAATAGACAAGGTTTGGCCTATTAACCCTACCAAAGCCACCAGTTTCCAATCCTTCCGCTGAATACGCCAACCTACATGACGATAGCTTCCCAAAGCATAAAGGGCAAAAAATGCCAATATATAACGACACCAAACTAAAGGCACCGCCTCAATGGAGCCTACTACCAATCTTACAGCCAGAAACAAACCGCCCCAGATGATTCCTGCCAGAGAAAGGCAGATTGCCCCCTTCATGGTTTTACTCACATCATCAACTCACAATCTTCTACACTATTCCCACACTCGCAACCATAACTTACCCCAAGTATATTTTGCCACACATTTTCCCTTTTTTCAATTAACAAAAAAGTAGCAATTCAATACTCAGCATTGAACTGCTACTTCCTTTTAAATTTTAAAGCTGAACTTTAGCCTGCTTGGCATCCTTTTCAGTAATATATCCCTGCTCTGCCTCCAACAGCTTGTCAGCTAACTGCAGCTGCATTTCTACCTGCTGATAAGAAGTACCGCCATAGGAATTGCGGTTCTTGACACAGGTCTCTGGGCTGATAGCCTCGTAAATATCCTCTGCAAAAAGGTCAGACAGCTTTTGGAACTCCTCCATAGACATATCTGCCAGCCACTTGCCCTGCTCAATGCAGTAGTGAACAGCCTTGCCAGATACAGCATGGGCCTGACGGAAAGGCATTCCCTTCTTTACCAGATAGTCTGCCAAATCTGTAGCATTGGAGAAATCCTCTGCCACAGCCCGACGCATAACATCCTTCCGCACCTTCATGCCCCGGAGAATCCGAGCATAAACTGCCAGACTGAACTTGATGGTATCAATGGCATCAAAGATACCCTCCTTGTCCTCCTGCAAATCCTTGTTGTAAGCCAGTGGCAAGCCCTTAACAGTGGTCAGCATAGCCATGAGATGGCCCATAACCCGACCGGTTTTGCCTCTTACCAGCTCGGATACATCAGGATTCTTCTTCTGAGGCATCATGGAAGAACCAGTGCAATGAGCATCATCCAGCTCAATAAAGAAGAACTCACGAGAACACCACAGAATGGTTTCCTCACTGAGACGGGACAGATGAACCATGAGAATGGAAGCCGCAGACAGGAACTCCATAATATAATCCCTATCGGATACAGCATCCAGACTGTTGCTATAAATAGCATCAAAATTCAACTGCTCAGCCACAAAAGGTCTGTCAATTGGGAATGTAGTACCAGCCAGGGCACCTGCTCCCAAAGGCATAATATCACAGCGCTCATATACCCCACGGAAACGGTCAAAATCCCGCTTCAACATGGAGAAATAAGCCATCATATGATGGGAGAAAAGAATCGGCTGGGCTCTCTGAAGATGAGTATAGCCAGGCATAATCACATCGCTGTACTTGCGGGCGGTTTCCACCAAAGCTGCCTGCATATCCAGAATCAGCTTCTCCACCTCTACAACCTGACGGCGGATGAACATATGGGTGTCCAAGGCCACCTGGTCGTTACGGCTGCGGGCGGTATGCAATCTGCCGCCAGCCTCGCCAATAGCATCAGTCAGTCTTTTCTCGATATTCATGTGAATATCTTCCAGGGCAACCTCAAAGGAGAAATTGCCCTCTTCAATTTTCTTGTAGATATCCTTCAAGCCCTTGATAATATCGTCACGGTCTGTCTCAGAGATAATGCCTACCTTGGCCAGCATGGTAGCATGGGCAATGGAGCCAGCAATATCCTCATTGTACATACGCTTGTCAAAATCAATGGAAGCCTGAAAATCATTTATCATCTCATCAGTGGACTTGGAAAAACGACCACCCCAGAGCTGCTCTGCCATATTATTTACCTGCCTTTTCCTGCATCAGAGCACGAACCTTCAGTGGCAAGCCAAAGAGGTTGATAAAGCCTTCTGCATCAGCCTGATTGTAAACATGATCCTCCTCGAAGGTTACAAATTCCTGATTGTACAGGGAATATGGAGACTTGGCACCAGCGCTCATAATATTGCCCTTGTACAGCTTCAGCTTTACAGTACCGGTTACAGTTTCCTGAGTGCTGTCAACGAAAGCAGTCAGAGCCTCACGTAGCTGACAGAACCACATGCCATCATATACCAGCTCGCCAAAGCGGATAGCTACCCCCTCTTTGTAATGGAAGGTAGCACGATCCAGGCACAGATACTCCAGCTCACGATGAGCATAGTAGAGAATAGCTCCGCCAGGATTCTCATATACACCACGGGACTTCATGCCAACCAGACGGTTCTCGCAGATATCCACAATACCTACACCGTTGCGAGCACCAATCTCATTGAGAGCAGTCAAAAGTTCAACAGCACCCATCTTCTTGCCGTTAACAGCAACAGGGTTGCCCTTCTCGAAGTCGATGGTTACATATTCAGCCTCATCCTTGGCATTCTCAGGAGCCTGAGAAACCAGCATCATCTCGTTGTGAGGCTCATTCCAAGGATCCTCCAGATCGGAACCCTCATGGGACAGATGCCAGATATTCTTATCCATAGAATACTTCTTGTTATCAGTAGGAATCTCAATATTGTGAGCCTTGGCATACTCAATCTCCTGAGTACGGGACAGAAGATCCCACTCACGCCAAGGAGCAATAATAGCCATATTAGGAGCCAAAGCCTTAACAGTCAGCTCGAAACGAACCTGATCGTTGCCCTTGCCGGTAGCACCGTGAGCAATGGCGTCAGCGCCTTCCTTCTTAGCTACATCAACCAAATGCTTAGCAATCAGTGGACGTGCAAAGGAGGTACCCAGCAGATACTTGCCCTCATATACAGCACCAGCCTTCAAAGTAGGCCATACATAATCCTCCAGGAACTCCTGAGTCAGATCCAGAATATAGCACTTGGAAGCACCGGAACGCAGTGCCTTGTCGTGAATAGCCTGCATATCATCGCCCTGGCCAATATCAGCACAGCAAGCAATAACCTCGCAGCCACCATAATTTTCCTTCAACCAAGGGATAATAACGGAGGTATCCAAACCACCGGAATAAGCCAATACGACTTTCTTAAACTCTGCCATAATTTACAACTCCTTAAATATCATTCAATATTATGCAAATGTGCCCAAGGCACCTGCTATCAAAATTTATCAGCCCATAGTCAAGGCCATAATAGCCTTCTGGGTGTGGAGACGGTTTTCTGCTTCATCAAAAATAACATCAGCATAGGCCTCCAGAACATCATCAGTAATTTCCTCGCCTCTATAAGCTGGGAGACAGTGCATAACAATAACCCGCTTGTCAGCCACCTTTAGAAGCTCCTCATTTACCTGATAATCCTTGAAAATCTTCTTGCGCTCATCGTGCTCTGCCTCCTGGCCCATGCTGGCCCAGGTATCAGTAACCACAATATCAGCATCCTTGGCAGCCTCAAATGGATCATTTACCAGCTGGATTTTTGCCCCGGTTTCCTTGGCATCCTCACAGGCATTTTTATAAACCTGCATATCAGGCTCAAAGCCCTTTGGATTAGCGGAAACGAAATCAATACCAGCCTTGGCACAGCCATACATGTAGGAATTGGTCATATTGTTGCCATCACCTACATAAGCCATCTTCAGGCCCTTCATGTTCTTGCCCTTGTGCTCCTGAATGGTCAGCAAATCTGTCAGCACCTGGCATGGATGTAAAAGGTCAGTCAGGGCATTGATAACAGGAATATCAGACCACTGAGCCAGCTCCTCTACTCTCTCATGGCCATAGGTACGAATCATGATGCCATCCAGATAGCGGGACATTACTCTAGCTGTATCCTTAATAGGTTCGCCACGGCCCAGCTGCAAATCACGATTAGACAGGAACAAAGCCTGACCGCCCAGCTGATACATACCTGTTTCAAAGGAAAGACGAGTACGAGTAGAAGATTTCTCAAAAATCATACCCAAGGTTTTGCCCTTGAGGATATGATGCTCAATACCAGCCTTCTGCTTGGCCTTAAGCTCATGGCCCAATGCCAGGATTTCATTAACCTCATCCACAGACAAATCGTGGATGGAAAGCATATCCTTACCTTTTAACATCTAAAAACCTCCAATTTGCATACCTCATAATAATAGTACACTAACATGGTAAATTATACTACATTCGTGTGATATTGTGAACATTTATCCGCAAAGGTATACAATATATTAATATATCTTATCAAAAAGCTTAGTGCACCTTATGCATAAGCAGGTAATACCGCCTCTAAGGCATCGCATACCTCATCAATATGCTCCTTGGTTACAATCAAAGGTGGTACAAATCGCAGTACATTACCAGCAGTGCAGTTAATAATAGCCCCCTTGCCCAGGCAGTCATTAACAATTTCCCGACCAGGCTTGGTCAGCTCCATGCCCAGAATCAGGCCCATGCCCCGCACTTCCTTAATCAAAGCAGGATACTTGGCCTGCATAGCCTCCAAACGGGACTTCATATAATCTCCCATTTCCACTACATGCTGCAGGAAGTTTGGCTGACCTACAATGTCCAATACCACATTTGATGCAGCACAGGCCAAAGGATTACCACCAAAGGTAGAACCGTGATCTCCTGCGTGGAAGGCTGCTGCTACCTTGTCAGTAGCAATAAAGGCGCCGATAGGTACACCGCCAGCCAATCCCTTGGCCAGAGTTACCACATCAGGCTTAATGCCGAAGTTTTCATAAGCAAAGAACTTGCCGCTTCTGCCCATACCGCTTTGGATTTCATCAAAAATCAAAACAGCATTGTACTTATCACAAAGCTGGCGCACCTTCTGCATATATGCCACATCAGGAACATGTACACCGCCCTCGCCCTGAATAGGCTCCAGCATAACAGCAGCAGTCTTATCACTCATAAGCTTTTCCAAAGCCTCAATATCATTATAAGGCACATAATCAAAGCCTGCAGGCAATGGTCCAAAGCCCTCATGATATTTTGGCTGACCGGTAGCAGTCAGCGTAGCAATAGTACGGCCGTGGAAGCTGTGAATGGCAGAGATAATCTGAGATTTGTCAGCATCAATGCTGTGAGCATATTTACGGGCAATCTTAATAGCGCCTTCATTGGCCTCCGCGCCGGAATTACCAAAGAATACCTTGCCCAAACCACTAAGCTTTACCAACTTTTCTGCCGCATCAGCCTGTACCTGGGTGTAGTACAGATTGGAGCAATGAATCATTTTGCCAGCCTGGTCTGCCACAGCCTTAACCAGTTCCTTGTGATTATGCCCCAGCACGTTTACCGCAATACCGCCCAGAAAATCAATATATTTATTGCCCTGAGTATCATATACATATACACCATCACCATGATCCAGGACTATCTTGTAGCGGGCAAACACTGGCAAATAATCCTGGGCATCCTTGGCATATATCTGTTCATCAGTTAACTGCATATCAATATCTCCTTATTTTACCACCTGGGTACCAATACCACTATTGGTCAACAGCTCCAGAATAATGGAATGAGGCTGACGGCCATCAATAATATGCACCTTGTTAGTACCGCATTCAATAGATTTCAAGCAGGCTTCAATCTTAGGAATCATACCACCGGAAATGATCCCATCCTTGATATACTCTCTAGCCTCTGCCACTGTCAGGGAGGAAATAAAGCTGTCCTTGTCGTTGAAATCCTTGTAGACACCTTCAATATCTGTCAACAGCAAAAGCTTTTCGGCGTGAAGAGCACCAGCTATTTCTGCTGCCACATAATCAGCATTGATATTGTAGCTTTCGCCATCTTCACCAACGCCAATAGGAGCAACTACAGGTATGTAGCCATTGTCCAGCAAATCCTGCAAAATCTTGGTATCTACAGATTCTACCTGACCTACATAGCCAATATCCACCTTTTCCGTATTGCCTGCATCATCATAAACAGTAGCCATTTTCTTGCTGGCCTTAATAAGACCGGCATCCTTGCCGCTAAGACCTACAGCTCTAACACCACGGCAGTTCAGCATATTGACAATATCGGAATTAACCTTGCCATCCAATACCATCTCTGCAATCTCCACGGTTTCCTCATCGGTTACTCTAAGACCGCTGACAAAATCTGACTGCTTGCCAACCTTTTTCAAAAAGGAGGTAATATCTGGACCGCCGCCATGAACGATAACCGGACGAATACCTACGTATTTCAGCAGGCTTACATCCTCCATAACCTTCTGCTTCAAATCCTCGTTAATCATGGCATTGCCACCGTATTTAACTACGATGGTTTTGCCATAAAATTCCTGAATATAAGGCAAGGCCTCAATCAGAGTGCCAGCCTTTTTTTCTGCATGCTTCATAATTGCCATATTTTCACCCCGGTTTCAACCAGTCAGTGGCTATCAGGTATGATATTCACCGTTAATCTTTACATACTCATAGGAGAAATCACAGCTCCAAACAGTAGCCTCAGCCTCTCCCAGGCCCATTTCTATATCAATAACAATATCATGCTCCGCCATAATATCACGGATAACATTCTCGTCGAAATCAGCACCTAAGCCATTAGCATAAACTGGCACACCGCCGAATTTAATAACGGTCTTTTCTGGCACCATTGGAATACCGGCATAGCCTACGGCGCAGATTACACGGCCCCAATTTGGATCCTCTCCAAAGAAAGCGGTCTTAACCAATGGAGACTTAGCCACGCTCATAGCTACGGTCTTGGCATCAGCAAAGGTCTTGGTGCCATGCACATTAATGGTCAGGAACTTGGTAGCACCCTCACCATCGGCTGCAATGCGCTTGGACAGCTCACGGCACATATTGCTCAGTACCTCGTAGAACTTGTCATACTCAGGAGTATCAGCCTGAATCTCAGCCATACCAGACTCACCGTTAGCCAATACCAATACAGTATCATTGGTGCTCATATCTCCATCTACGGAAATCATATTGAAAGTAACCTCTACGATTTCGGACAAAGCCTTCTGCATCAGCTGGCTGGAAATATTGGCATCAGTGGTAATATAGCAAAGCATGGTAGCCATATTTGGCTGAATCATACCAGAGCCTTTGGCAATAGCACCAAAGCGAACAGCCTTGCCACCAATCTCTACCTCAGTAGAGCAGGCCTTGGAATAAGTATCAGTAGTAATAATAGCATTGCCAGCATTCTTGCTGCCATCCTCAGAAAGCTCTGCTGCAGCGGCCTTGATACCAGCAGCCAGCTTTTCCATAGGCAGGTTGACACCAATAATACCTGTAGAACCTACCAGCACATCATCAGCCTTACAGCCCAGCTCCTCAGCAGCCAAGGCAGCCATCTTGTGGGCATTAGCCAGACCAACCTCTCCGGTGCAGGCATTGGCACAGCCAGCGTTTGCTACAATAGCATGAGCGCTGCCGGTCTTTACTACCTCACGGGAAACAATAACAGGAGCTGCTGCTACCGCATTCTGAGTAAATACACCAGCTACGGAAGCCTCCTTCTCTGTATAAATCATTGCTAAATCAAGATTGCCGCTTTTCTTGATGCCAGCCTTGACACCAGCAGCCTTGAAGCCACGAGCAAAGGTAACGCCCGCTGCTGCATTTTCTTCACTAAACATAGAAATTCCTCCTAAAAATGTATATGAATGTATAAAAATACATCATTTAACCTTTGTTATGCATATTCCGCAGGATTTTCCTTAAGGATATACAGGCACCATATCCAAGCCCAAAGCTTCATCAAAACCATTGGCAATATTGAAGTTCTGCACAGCCTGACCAGCTGCACCCTTAACCAGATTGTCAATAGCAGACAGCACAATGACTCTGTTGGTGCGGGAATCCACATGCCAACCCAGGTCGCAGTAGTTGGAACCGCGAACATTCTTGGTAGCAGGATAGCCTCCCAGGCCCAAAAGACGGATAAAGTGCTCCTTGCCATACAGCATCTCATAGGCAGCAGTTACCATATCATCAGTAACCCCTTCCTTCAGCTTTGCATAGCAAGTGCTGAGAATACCTCTGGACATAGGCACCAGATGAGGCGTAAAGTTCAGCACAGTGCTTTCGCCAGACAGCTCGGTAATGGCCTGCTCAATCTCTGGAGTGTGACGATGAGTAGCTACGCCATAGGCCTTGAAGCTATCATATAGCTCAGGGAAATGATTGGCCTGCTTGGCGGAACGGCCTGCTCCAGATACGCCGGATTTGGCATCAATAACAATGGTATTAACATCAATCAGATGGTGCTTGGCCAAAGGTGCCAGGGCCAGAATACTAGCGGTGGTATAGCAGCCTGCATTACCAATAATCTTGGCATCCTTAATCTGCTCTCTGTTCAGCTCTGCCAAACCATATACTCTTGGTGCATCCTTGTGAGTATGAGGAACCTTGTACCAAGCTTCATAGATATCTGTGTCATTGAAGCGGTAGTCAGCCCCTAAATCAATAATACGGGTAGGCATATTCTCCAATGCCTTACCTACCTTCATAGCATGGCCATGAGGCAGTCCGATAAATACAAAATCACTATCCTGACCGATAGTTTCAATATCCTTCATGCTCATCAACTTCTGATCATAAATTCCCTTTAGATGGGGATAAATATCGGAAATGGCCTCACCGGCATGACTTTCAGATGTAATATGCACTACCTCTGCTTCTGGATGATTATGCAGAATTCTTAAAAGTTCTGCACCTGCATAGCCTGTAGCACCAATAATACTAACCTTTTTCACAAGCACATCCTCCTTTTGCTTTTCATAATTATACAGCTTTTATGTATATTATGCAATATTAGAAAAATTAATATTGGCTTGTTTGTAAAAATTATATCCACTGTAATGGCATTTTCTTTTCACAAAATAGGGGTTATAATATATTTACATACTTTTTTAATTTTACACCAGAAATTTTTATTAGACAAGGAAGAATAATATGTTAATGCGAAAAATAAAAAAAGTCTTAAAGTGGCTGGGGGCTATGCTCCTGGTATTTGTAATTTCCTTTCTGGGCACTGCTGCCGCAAATGACAGCTTATCTGTAGACCAGATTTTGACGGGAACGAGGCAGATTGTTTCCCTAGGAGAAAATCAAGTATCTCAAGAAAACAGCCTGTCTCAAGGCATAGATGCTATGGAAAGCAACAGCACCTTGAACAGGCTGGAAAGAGTATTTTTCTTGAAGCAGGCAGTAAATGCCCGGATTAATTCTGCTAACTATGTAAAGCTGCAAGATATTCCTGAATCCTTGCAACAGGCAGTAGTAGCTGTGGAGGATAGAAAGTTCTACAATCACTGGGGCTTTGATATGGAGGGTATCTTCCGTGCCTCTCTGGTAAATCTTCAATACGGCCAGGTCAGAGAGGGCGCCAGTACCATTACCCAGCAGCTGGTAAAAAATCTTTTCCTTAGCCAGGAGCAAACTATGGGCCGCAAGGCAGAAGAATTTGTTTTGGCTATGGATATGGAGCTGAACTATTCCAAGGATGAAATATTGGAGCTGTACCTTAATACCATTTATTTTGGTTCTGGCTATTACGGCATCAAGGAAGCCAGCGAGGGATATTTCGGCAAGGAGCCTGCTATGCTGGCTCTCCCAGAATCTGCCATGCTGGCAGGCATCCCCAATGCTCCATCCCTCTATTCCCCTTATGTAGATTTCATGCTAGCCAAAAAAAGACAATTCATTGTCCTGGATGCCATGACCGCCGCCGGCTACCTGCGGGAATCCGTAGCCGACGACGCCAAAATCAAACCCATCTACCTAGCCCATTAACAGAGATAGCTTTGAACAGAGTCTTGACTTGTTCTACTTTTCTCCATTATAATATTATTAAGAAATAGGTTATTTAGGGAAAATAATGATCTTACCCTTTCAGCAAGGAGGAATAAAAAATGAAAAATAGTCATATCTTAAAAATCGTGGCCTGCGCCATGGTATTATCCGCAGCTATAACTGCTGGTGCCTTTAGCAACTTTGGTACTACCAGCTTTAACACCAACAGCACTGCCGCCCAGAGCGCCCCCAACAGCAGCGTTTCTATAGAGCAGGCCAAGGAAATCGCCTTGAATCATGCCAACAAAACCGCTGATCAGGTGCAATTTGTTAAGTCCAAGCAGGACTGGGAGCACGGCCGCAGCGTATACGAAATTGAATTCATCTACCAGGAGGGCAGCAATTACATAGAGTATGACTATGAAATTGATGCCTCCACAGGTCAGATTCTCAGCTATGATTATGACATTGAAAACTACCAGCAGTACAAACAAATCATCGACCAGGCCAATGTAAATATCAGCGAGGAGGCCGCCAAAAACATTGCCCTAGAGCGTGTTCCTGGTGCCAGCTATAGCAATATCTACAAATTCAAGCTGGAGTTTGATGACACTCGCTGGGAATACGAAGGCAAGATTATCTATGACTCCTACGAATACGAATTTGAGATAGATGCCAATACCGGTAATATTTTAAAGTGGGAAGTAGAATCCATCCATCACTAATTCAATAGCTTGCCCTGAAAAACAAAACTCTCTGAAACATTTTCGCTTCAGAGAGTTTTTTATTGGCAATTTTTATATCTAAATTATTTAGCTTCCTTAGCTGCTTTCTTAGCCTCTTCCTTTTCCAGCTTCAGTATAGCCTTATCTTCCTTTTCCTTATCCTCAATAGCCTGCTTCTGAGCATCAATAAAATCGGAGAAGAAATCCTTAGCTATCTCAGTGTACAGCAGGGAATCTCTAACCGCAGACTTTGGAGCCAGCTTTCTATAAGCATAGACAATCTTATTGGTGCGAGCATCATAAACATCAAAGAACACATTCAGACGAGTACCATCATTCATAGAAGTACCATTGGAAATAGTAGTAATAACATAGGCATCAGCATAAAGACCAATATTATTCTTGTATTCCTTAAAGGCCTTGCGGCTGTCCAAACGAAGAATGTCAATATGACGGGCAATCTTAATATTCTGACAAACCTCTCTATAAGAAATGTAATTCAAAACATTCTTCTTATCCACCAAAGTACCATTCATGAGAATCTCAGGAATATCATCTATTTCTGGCTCTCCCTCACTGGTAGGACCATTATAAATAGAATCTGCAATAGCCAAGGTCTGAATCTTTATCAAGCCTTCACTATCATATACACGAGCGTCACTGACACCAGTTCCCCCCAGCAGTCCACCTGCAAAGGATACCTGAGTACCTAACAGGAATACACACAGCATCAGTACAAGCTGCAAACCTCTCTTCATACAAAAACCTCCCTATGAATTAACAAAATTAAAGCAGGCTGATTTTCTCCCATGAGGCCAATCTCAATCAACATACCATAATATACTTTATTACAAATCGGCCAAAAAGTCCATTAAAATTAGATGAGAGTTGTCAAAAACCTATTGGCCAAAAATCTTCTTGGCCAAGGCCAAGCCTGTTTTGGTGGTAGCCAAGCCACCCTCCGCCGTTTCCTTAATAGCCCTTGGCATGGAACGACCTATACGATTCATAGCATCTATCACATCATCTGGAGGAATCACAGACTCCACCCCTGCCAAGGCCATATCTGCTGCCAACATGGCATGAACAGCAATAAAGCCATTGCGCTTTACACAAGGCACTTCTACCAAACCAGCCACAGGATCACAAGCCAGGCCCAAGAGATTTTTAATAGCCAAGGCCATGCCATGACCAACCTGCTCAGGATTCCCCCCTGCCAGCTGTACCAAGGCCGCCGCAGCCATACCAGCTGCTGTGCCACATTCCGCCTGACAGCCACCATAGGCTCCTGCAATGGAAGCATTGGCCTCTATTACCATGCCAATACCTGCGGCTGTAAATAGTGCCTCTACAATCTCATCCTCTGTGTTGCCGTTTTTCTTGGCCCCGGCATAAACCGCAGCCGGCACAATACCACAGGAACCCGCCGTAGGACAGGCTACAATTCTGCCCATAACAGCATTAACCTCGCTAACGCCAATGGCACTGGCAGCAGCCCGCAAAACAGCTTCCCCAGTATATCCCTGCTGGCTATAGCTACAGAGTTTTACTGCATCTCCCCCAGTTAAGCCACTAAGGGATTTCTCCTGATTCTGACAACCTCGCTGCAAGGAATCCACCATCACCTGCCAATTTTTTCTCATAGCCTCTATTTGAGATTCCTGAGAAGTCAAATTGTTTTCCGCTTCCCAAGCCATAACAATCTGACTAATAGGGCAATGCTCCTCCTTAGCCAGATGAACAAGCTCCTCTATAGAATTAAAATTTATCATATGGTACTGCCCCCTCCAATAGCTGGAATGGCAAAGGCTTTCAAAAGTCGAGGAATTTCACTGCAATCCTCCACCACCTCTGTTGACAATTCATCATCGGTTTCCAAAATCATCATGGCCTCCTGCCCCCGCATTTTGCGGGATACTCTCATATAAGCAATATTAATCTTATAGCGAGCCAAAATAGAAGTTACCCTATTTACAACACCAGGGCGATCCTTGTGGACAATTATCAAAGCCGGATATTTGCCTGTTAAATCCACATCAAAATCCCCAATTCTAGTAATCCTAATATTACCTCCACCTACAGATGCCCCCTCTACCTGTATCACTCGGCCACTTTCTCCAGTTAGCTTAATAATAGCCGTATTAGGATGAGCCTCTGGTATATCCACTGGCGCAAAGGAATATAACAGCCCCTGCTGTGCCGCTATATCCAAGGCCTCCCGCAGCCGCATATCCTCTGGAGCAAAACCCAGGATTCCCCCTAACAGCGCTTTGTCCGTACCATGTCCTCTATAGGTCTGGGCAAAGGAGCCATGAAGCAAAATTTCTGCCTTTACGGGCTTTTCCCCCAGAATTTTTCCAGCCATCAGTCCCAATCTGGCTGCCCCAGCTGTATGGGAGCTGGAAGGGCCAATCATTATTGGGCCGATTATATCAAATACGCCTCTCATATATTCTCCCCTATTCTAAAAAAAGCTGATCCTGCAAATATTCACAGAATCAGCTTCTTTGCTTACCAAAAAATTATTTAATCAAGCCATGAGCCTTCAAAGCCTTTTCCAACTGCTGCTCATGCGCTGGCTCCATCTCAGTAAGAGGCAGACGCAATGGACCAGCCGCATAGCCCAGCTTCCGCATAGCTACCTTAACCGGAATAGGATTTACCTCGCAGAACAAGGCATTAATCAAATCAATAGCCTTAATCTGCATATCCGCTGCTTCCTTTACCTTGCCATCAAAATAATTCTGACAGATATTGTGAGCCATAGCTGGTGCTACGTTGGACAATACAGAGATTACACCATAGCCGCCCAGAGAAAGAATAGGCACAATCTGATCATCATTGCCGGAATAAATAGCCAGCTCATCACCGCAAGCATGGCGAATCTTGGCTACAGCACTCAAATCACCGCTGGCCTCCTTAACAGCCACAATCCGTGGATGCTTGGCCAATTCAACAAAGGTAGGAACCTGAATATTTACACCGGTACGGGATGGTACATTGTACAGAATAATAGGAATATTTACCGCATCTGCAATGGTGGTAAAATGCTTTACCAAGCCCTTCTGAGTACACTTATTATAATAAGGGGTAACTACCAGCAGGGCATCTGCACCAACCTGCTCTGCATAAACAGACAGCTTCACAGCATAGTCAGTCTCATTGGAGCCAGTACCTGCAATAACAGGAATACGGCCAGCCACCTTTTCTACTGCATATTTGATAGCAGACCTATGCTCATCATCAGTCATGGTAGCAGACTCACCAGTAGTACCAGTGATAATAATAGCATCTGTGCCACCAGCAATCTGGTCCTCAATAATCCGGCCCAATTCCTCAAAATTGATGCCATCCTCTGTATAAGGGGTGATAATGGCTACGCCAGCACCCTTGAAAATTTCCTGCTTCAAAAGAACTCCTCCTAATCGACATATATTACTTTCAATTATCACATTTACCTGAACCAAAGTCAAGAGGTATTAATCCATAACAGGAGTCAGCTTCTGGAACAACCCCTCATTGGCCTTAATCACTCCAGCATTGCCAAATACACAAAGGTTATTCTCCTCCATGCAGGCCTCAATGGCTGGTGCCAAATTGCGAATATCCTCCACGGTGGTATGTAAAAGCTGCTGACGGCGCTTCTGTCTTTCCTCATAGGTAATACCCCGGAAATACAATCTCTGAGCATTGTTACCCAAGAGTCTTGGCGTCATAGGAGTATCTACCCCGCTCATGGTGCCGATAATGTATTTAGTCATTTCTCTATCAGAAGCCTCAAAGCCTCTCAGGAAATCCGCAGTTTCATCAAATACCTTAATGGTTTCTGCCAGATTTGGATCCCGATAGGATACAAACATCATATCACCATCCAGATTAAATCTCGTCATAGCACCATAGGCACCGCCCTGAACACGAATCTTCACCCAGAAATATTCATATCTCAGCAGCATATCCAATACCTGGTAAGCTCCTGTCATTTCGTAGCCCAGCTTGTAGAGATTGGCTCCCTTAGCTACATACTGCACCTGGCTGGAGGACATTAGAGCCTCCTGCTGGTTCTCCACTGGCAGAACATAATCCTGTAGCTGTACAGATTTATTGGCGCTGGCTTCTGCCAATGCCTCCAGCAACGGAGTAATCTCCTGAGCAAATTTGTTATAAAGCCCTTCCTCAATAGTAACGCCCATAACCAGATTCTGGCTGTTAAAGAGCAGCTCTCCAACCTGCTGCAGCTTGTTGCAGAAATCCTCCACGTTTTCCTCAAATTCATCCGTCAGCTTCTTTACCACTGGGTACAAGGACAGCTCACCGATTTCATTGTAGGCACCAGCCTTGGAAATAAAGGAATTAAGCCGAGCCAAGGCTACCTGCACAGAGGATTGCAGCATATTCAGCTCCATTTCAGATCTATCCTGCTGCAAAAGCTCCAAAATACGCTTCTTATCGTCATATTTGGTGGTCAAAAGAATTTCTGCCAAAATATCTGCCAATTCTGGCACCTTCCGGGCAAAGGCCTTGGCTGTTACCTTGAAATAAGGTGCCATGCTATCAGCCTTGCCAGACTGGGTGAAATTAACAATATCAAAGCTGATGCCGCCAGTATTAAGATTTACCCTATTGGTCATATCCTCATAGCTGGTGTTTTCTGTATCTACCAAACCAAGAATGTCGCAATAGATATAGGCATAAGGAATCAGCTCCTGTGGTATTACATCTGCCTTAAAATAAAGGTTCAAATAGACAATTCCATTGGTGTCTACCGGAGTATAAAGCACCTTAATATCCTTTAGTTCCTTCTCTTCCAAAGGAATCTTCTTAGCATTAGGTTCAATATCCTCTATCTTCAGCAGTGGAATGGTAGCCAAAGCCTCTGGAGAATCCGGTGTCTGCTGCCGGAGCTTCAATTTAGCAGTATTTTCAATAATCTGCTGCAGCTCTTCATCCGTCATAGCCTCCTTGATACCAGACAACTTTTCTGCCAACTCCACCTCCTGCTTTTTGGCCATTTCCTTGTCAGGAGCCATAATAACCACAGCCCCAAATGTATTATCCAGAAAGTATTTTTTCAGCAGTTCCTCGTAATAATTCCCTACCAGCTTCTCCCGCAGATCTACAATATCCTGCTCGTATCTCAGCTTGGTCAAAGGATCCTGGTCATAAAGCCAGTTTGTCATCAGGCTGATATTATAAATCAATCCCTTTGGATAAGAACCAAAATCTGCCTCCCGCAGCTGGAACTCAAAGAGATTCAGAGCAGCCTCCAGGCTATCTCGATCAATGCCCTTTTCTGCCAAATCCGTCAGGGTATTATGAATAACCTCCTTGAATAGCTCCACCTTATCAGCCTCGGCACCATTAACGGTAATGGTCAAATATGGCTGATGTACATTGGTTTCCAAATGAGAAGAAACATCCATACCAATACCAGCATCTATCAATGCCTTCCGCAAAGGAGCTGCCGGAGTTTTCAACAAAGCCTGCTCCAAAAGCTGCAAGGCATTTACCAGCTCATGGTCCCCAGCCTTAGCCATAACCAGATTATAGCTCAGGAAGGTCTTGGCCTCGGTGCTTTCCCCCTCCCCAATAGGATAGGTGGCCTGAATTTCCTTCAAATGGCCAAAGCTCTCCTGGAGAGGAATGTGGGAATCCACCTGTACCACATCAAAATGACTGAGATATTCATCGTTAATAAAAGCCAGCTTTTCCTCAATATCCATATCACCATAAAGGTAAATATAGCTATTGGAAGGAGCATAGTATTTCTTGTGGAAATCAATAAACTGCTCATAGGTAAGGTTAGGAATAGCTGCTGGATTGCCACCGGATTCACAGGCATAGGTATTATCTGGGAACAGGGCCTTCATAACCTGAATTTCCAGCAAATCCTCTGGAGAGGACAAGGCACCCTTCATTTCATTATATACTACACCGCTATAACGCAATGGCTCCTCTGGCTTTTCAATCTCGTAGTGCCAGCCCTCCTGCATAAGAATCTCCGGCTGATTGTAAATAGCAGGATAGAATACCGCATCCAAATACACATCCATCAGATTGTGAAAATCCTTATCATTGCAACTGGCCACTGGATACATGGTTTTATCCGGATAGGTCATAGCATTCAGGAAGGTATTCAAAGAGCCTTTCACCAGTTCCACAAAAGGCTCCTTGAGAGGAAACTTTCGAGAACCACACAGGGTGGAATGTTCAATAATATGAGGTACGCCAGTATCATCCTCTGGAGGAGTTCTAAAGGAAATAGAAAATACCTTATTATCATCCTTATTCTGAAGATACAGCAAGCGGGCGCCGCTTTTCTCATGATGGAACTCATAAGCTGTGGAAGCTGTTTCCTTTACCTCCTCCCTTCTCACCAATCTAAAACCATGTACAATATCATTAATCTGCATAAAACTTTCCCTTCACTATTAATAATTTGCTTCCCGATTAATCTGCTGGTCGGATTTCCCCAGCACCCAGCCCAAGGTTTTCAGCTCACCAAAAATCATGGCCCGCTGCTCGCGGAAATCTGCCCCAGTACCACGCATCTCCTTATATCTCTGACGGCATTTCTCATACCGAGCGTGAATCTCCGGCATACTCCGCATCTTTTTACCCATTTCCGTGGTATATCCTGTAGGAATCGTAGACATATTCAAACCATCCTCTCGTGGAACAATCTCTAAAACACTCTTACCCTATATTCTACTACAAAAAAGAGCCCTCTGACAATGCCAGAGGGCTCAAATTTAGGTCTAGAATTATTTGTTGAAAATATTCTTCAAGGCCTGCTTGTTAACATCACGGTTCAACTGAGCCAGATAAGTGGTCAGCTTGATGTTCTTAGGGCAAACCTCAACGCAGTTCTGGGAGTTACCGCAACCGGTAATACCGCCCTTGCCCATAAGAGCATTCAGGCGCTTCTCCTTGTCGAACTTTCCAAGTGGATGCAGGTTGAACAGGTATGCCTGAACGGATGGAGATGCACCAATAAAGTCGGACTGTGGGCCAACATTAGGGCAAGCCTCCAGGCAACATCCGCAGGTCATGCAGTGAGAAATCTCATATGCAGTGGTAGCGGTATAAGGATTCTGAATAGGAGCATCCTTAACCTCCCAAGTACCATCAACCTCAACCCATGCCTGTACACGCTTCAAGCTCTCGAACATTACGGAGCGGTCAATCAGCAGGTCACGGATTACAGGGAAGGTTCTAGCTGGAGCCAGATGGATTGGCTGCTCCAACTCATCAATCAGAGCACAGCAAGCCTGACGAGCCTTGCCGTTGATAACCATCATGCAAGCACCGCAAACCTTCTCCAAGCAGTTGCATTCCCAAGTTACAGGAGCAACCTTCTTGCCGTCCTTGGTTACAGGATTCTTCTGAATCTCCATAAGGGAGGCAACAACATTAAGAGCAGGACGATAAGGAATCTCAAATTCCTGAGTATAAGGTGCGCTGGTAGGGCTGTCCTGACGCTCAATGATAAAAGTAACTGTTTTCTTCTGTTCTGCCATTCTACTTTGTCCTCCTCTTATTCCTTCTTCGCAACAGCATAGTTACGAGGACGAGCCTTGATGAGAGAATGCTCGAACTCCTCATATTTTACGATTGGCTCTTCAGTTGCAGGATCATAGTTAATAACTGTGGTCTTCATAAATCTGGAGTCGTCACGCTTGAAGAATACCAGCTCGTCGTCAGCATCATGACCGCGGCCATCAGCTGCGAACTTAATGTTTTCAACGCCTACCAGCTTCTCCTTCTGCTCAGCAGTCATAGCATCATAATCGCTCTTCAGAACAATCTTAGCATGAGCACCACGGGACTCGTCACGGCAACGAGCAGCCTTGGTAATAGCCATTGCATAAAGAATCATATTGCGGAGCTGGCGAACAAACATAGCCTCCTGGTTAGCCCAGTTGCCATGGTCAGTCAGACCAATATTGTCCCAACGCTTCAGAATCTTCTTCAGCTCTACGAGACACTTATCCAAACCATTGTTATCACGCTCGATGGATACATAGTCATACATGATATCGCCCATCTCCTGATGCAGCTTATGAGCATTCTCAGGACCATTCATCTGGCGAATCTTATCATACTCAGCCTGAACCTCCTGACGAGCTGCTTCCAGCTCAGCATCGGTCAGAGCCACGCCCTGCTTGCCTTCCTTGCAGTACTTCATAGCCTCAGGGCCAGATACAGTACCGGAATATGCAGCAGACAGCAGAGAGTTAGCACCCAGACGGTTTGCACCGTGGTACTGATGGTCGCACTCACCGGAAGCCATCAGGCCAGGAATAGTGGTGAAATGCTTTCTATCTACATAGATACCGCCCATGGAATAATGAACGGAAGGGAAAATCTCCATAGGAACCTTACGAGGATCCTTACCTACGAACTCAGTGTAGATCTCGATGATGCCGCCCAGCTTGCGCTCCAGATAATCTGCAGGAATATGGGACAGATCCAGATATACACGACGCTCGTTGTTGATACCCAGATGCATGTGGTCGCAAACCTTGAAAATAGCACGGGATGCAACATCACGAGGAACCAGGTTACCATATGCAGGGTACATTTCCTCCAGGAAGTACCAAGGCTTGCCATCCTTGTAAACCCATACACGGCCACCCTCACCACGGCATGCCTCAGACATCAGACGGTTCTTGTCGGAGCCTGGGATAGCGGTAGGATGAATCTGAATGAACTCAGGGTTACCAATAGCAGCGCCCTGCTGATATACAGCAGATACTGCAGAACCATTACAAATAGTGGAAGCGGTGCAACGGCCAAATACCTGACCAGGGCCACCAGTTGCCAGAATAACAACATCAGCAGGGAAAGCCTTAATCTCCATGGAGTTCATGCTCTGAGCTACGATACCACGGCAGATGCCATCCTTGTTCTTAATGATTTTGATGAATTCCCAGAACTCATACTTGGTTACGCCGCCCTTAACTTCCCAGCGACGAACCTGCTCGTCCAGAGCATACAGCAGCTGCTGACCAGTAGTGGAACCAGCAAAGCAGGTACGCTTATTCTTCTGACCACCGAAGTTACGCAGGTCAAGAACACCCTCTGGAGTACGAGTGAAAGGTACACCCATACGATCGAACATCTTAATGAGCTTTGGAGCAGCCTCAACCATGCCCTTTACAGCCAGCTGGTCAGCCAGGAAGTCACCGCCATATACGGTATCATCAAAATGCTCATAAATGGAGTCATGCTCACCCTTGGTGTCCATGCAGGCATTGATACCGCCCTGAGCACAGAGGGAGTGAGAACGCTTTACTGGGCAGTAAGAGAACAGGTCTACTTCGCCGCCAGCTTCACAAATTTTAAGGGTAGCCATCAAACCAGAAAGACCGCCACCAACTACAATAATCTTATTTTTAGCCACGTAGTTTCTCTCCTTATACAATATTTTTAACTACGAAAATGTCCTGCTTATGCCAAGTAGGAGAACATGAAAGCCAGAGTCAGCAGGCACATCAAAGCGCAAAGACCCATAGCTATCTTGTCCACTACACGCTGAGCGCGAGGACCCTTTGCAATACCCCAAGTCATGCAGAAGGTAGTGATACCATTGCAGAAATGGAAGATTGCAGCAAACATACCCAGGGCATACAGTACAAATACAGCTGGGTTAGAGAGTACACTCTGAACCAGTGCATAGCTGATATGCTCGCCCATAATACCCTTCAGGTAGATACGGAGATAGCCAACATGCCAGATGAGGAAAGCTACCAGATACCAAGCAGTGTAGCGCTGGAGAGCAAACTTCCAGTTACGGGAGTAGCCATAGCCGCCAGTGTTGTTCTTTGCATCCAGGGCAATAACGATACCATAGATACCGTGGAACAGAATAGGCACAGCATAGAGGCAAATCTCAATAGCCAGGAAGATTGGTGCTGGAATCAGCTCCATCATTTCCAAGCCCTGGTTGAATACCTCTGGGCCACCCATAGCTGAAGCATTTGTCAGCAAATGCTCAATCAGCACGCCGCCCAGTAACAGCAGACCGCAAAGGGAATGTAAACGGCGCAGATAAAAAGATACGTTAATCATTCTAGACCTCCTAAATATATTCTTTCCTATGGAAAGTAATTGTACGCCTTGGAGGAGTAATCAGTTAGGTTCTGACAGAGCCTCCGATGCGCAATTATAATCTACGATATGGAGCCTGACCCATTTCGTAGAAATTATTGCCTTCAGAATCGATTACAACGATTGCAGGGAAATCTACAACCTCCAGAGCTGCCAAAGCCTCTGGGCCCAGCTCAGGATAAGCAATAACAGTGTACTTCTTTACGGACTTAGCAATCAGAGCAGCAGCGCCGCCTACAGCAGCAAAATAAGTAACACCGTTCTTCTTCATGGACTCAATAACCTCTGGAGCACGGGAACCCTTACCAATCATACCCTTGATACCCTGTTCCAGCATGGTAGGAGTATAAGCATCCATACGGCCAGCAGTAGTAGGACCACAGGAGCCGATTGGATCACCTGGCTTTGCAGGAGTAGGGCCAAGATAGTAAACAATCTGGTTGTGCCAATCAATTGGCAGCTCCTCGCCACGAGCCAGAGCCTCAGTCATAACCTTGTGAGCAGCATCACGGGCACTGTAGATAGTACCGGTAATCAATACGCTGTCGCCAGCACGCAGGGTGCGGGACTTTTCCTCTGTCAGAGGGGTAGTTAAACGAATAGTTTCAGCCATTATCAAGACCTCCTAAATCACAGTACACGGACAGCATGACGGCAAGCATGGCAGCAAATAGTTACTGCAACAGGCAGGCCGGCGATATGGGTAGGACCCCACTCGATATTAACAGCCAGAGCAGAAGTAGTGCCGCCCAGCTGAGGTCCGATACCAGTCTTGTTAATCATCTCAAGAAGCTCATTTTCCAGATTTGCATAATCAGGATGCTCATTACGAACGGTAATGTTACGCATCAGAGCACGCTTGGACAGATATGCAGCCTGATCCATAGTACCGCCGATACCTACACCAACAACCATTGGTGGGCATGGATTGCAGCTTGCATGCTGAATAATATCCAGAACAGCCTTCTTAACACCCTCTACGCCATCAGCAGGTACCAGCATCTTGATGCCGCCCTTGTTCTCGGAACCAAAGCCCTTGCAGGTCAGCTCGATTCTCAGCTGATCACCAGGAACAATCTTGGTATAGATAATAGCAGGAGTATTGTTCTGGGTATTTACGCGGTTGAACAAAGGCTCTGCTACAACAGACTTACGAAGATATCCCTCGGTATAGCCCTTAGCAACACCTGCATTGATGGCCTCAGTAAGATCGCCACCCTCCAGATGCAGATCCTGACCTACCTCCAAGAAAATGATGGTCATACCGGTATCCTGACAGATTGGACGATCCTCTGCACGAGCAATCTCAGAGTTTTTGATAATCTGATCAAGAACTACCTGGCCTACAGGAGATTCTTCAGTCTCTCTGCCTTTTTTCAATGCCTCATACACATCTTTTGGCAAATAATAGGCAGCTTCCTTGCACATCTGCGCTACTTCAGCAGTAATCTGCTCTACATTAATTGTACGCAAATTAAACCCTCCCCAAAAATATATAATAAATTACATTCGCTATTTAATAATAGCATATTTTCAAATTGCTTTCAAGCCAATAACCGCAAGGGTTTTAGCTATTTGCAATATGAATCAGATTCACCTTTTTTCTCAGTTGACTTCACTTAGAATTGTTAATTCGTCCAACGAATTTTTTTATTTGTGTTCACCAAGTCATGTACATACTTTCATTTTATTTTTGTAAATGGTAATGATATATTTCCGGCTCCTTGCCCTCCGCCAGCTCCAAAACCATGAAGGATTGGCCTTTGCCATCCCGGGGGTATGATAAACTACCTGGATTAATCAGCAAAATACCATTAATTTTTTTTATGAAAGCCACATGGGTATGGCCAAAAACTCCAATATTGGCTCCCTTTTCCCGCACCGCCAGCAAAAAATTAGCTGGATTGCTCTTTACCCCATAGAGATGTCCATGAGTTAAAAATATTTTGCTGCCAGCTGCTGTTATCAGCTCCTCATCCTCAGCTCCATGATACCCCCAATCACAGTTTCCTGCTACATTAACCACTTCTGCATCATAGGCCATACGTAAATATTCTGCATCATTGATTAAATCTCCTGCATGAAGCCAAAAATCTATTTCTCCCGCCACCTTTACCGCCTGGTCAATAGCATTGGTATTGCCGTGGGAATCACTAATTATGCCAATACGCATAGCAAACCTCCCTAAAAAGCTTAATTTGCCAAATATTTTTTCAGAAGCTCCGCCATTTTGGCAATAGCCTCTCCTCTATGGCTAATGGCCTGCTTTTCCTCCAAGGTCATTTCCGCCATAGTCTTTGCTCCTACATAAAAATAAGGATCATAGCCAAAGCCATTCTGACCTCTAGCCTCCAAATGAATCTCTCCGGAACAGCTGCCCTCAGCAAATAACTTATGCCCATCTGTATCCACAAAGGTCAAAGCGCATTTATAAGCCGCTGGAGAGCCAGCCAATGCCAAGTCCTGCAGTTCGGACTGCAGCTTGGCATTATTTTCCTCATCTGTGGCATTTTCCCCAGCATAGCGGGCAGAATAAATACCAGGTGCTCCATCAAGAGCCTCCACCTCTAGGCCAGAATCATCCGCCAAGCAGGCCAGACCTGTTTTCTCACAATAATATTTTGCCTTTAGCAGAGAATTAGCCTTAAAACTATCCCCATCCTCCACAGGCTCTGGATATTTTTCTGGCAGCTCTTTCAGGGATATCAGCTCCACATCCAAATTTTTAAAGGCATTTATCATTTCCCGTACCTTGCCCTGATTGCCAGTGGCTATTACAATTCTTTTTGCCATATCTGCCATCCTTTGCTTCTATATAATTTACTCTCGGCCTACACGCCAAACAAGCACGCCGCCCAGCACATCTTTTTCATAGGAAATCAGCTCATCAGTACCCTTGGCTGCCAGGTCCAATAGCTTGGTCAATTCCTGAGGGGTAAAAGGCCGTCCCTCTCCAGTACCCTGTATCTCTACATAATTGCCCTCTCCGGTTCTTACTACATTCATATCCACTACGCCAGTGGAATCCTCCTCGTAGCAAACATCCAGCAAAGCTGCTCCCTCTGGAGAAATACCTACACTTATGGCTGCCAAAAAATCCTTCACAGGGAAAGGCTTTTTGCCATCATAAATAGTTTCACAGGCCTCCACCAAAGCAATAAAAGCACCAGTTATAGAGGCAGTTCTCGTACCTCCATCAGCCTGAATAACATCACAATCAATAATAATGGTACGCTCTCCCAGAGCCTTCAAATCCATTACAGAGCGCAAACTGCGGCCAATAAGCCGCTGAATTTCCTGGGTGCGGCCACTCTGCTTGCCTCTGGTGGATTCCCTGGGAGTTCTGGTGGAGGTGGCACTTGGCAAAAGGGAATATTCTGCCTTCAACCATCCTTCACCAGTACCACGGAGAAACACTGGCACCCGTTCTTCCACAGTGGCAGCGCAGATAACCTTGGTATTGCCCATTTCTATTAAGACAGAAGCCGCAGGCCCCTGCTGAAAATGTCTATGTATCTTGTAGCGGCGCAACTGCTCCGGCTCTCGACCATCTGGTCTGCCTTCCCGCTTTTTCTTATGTCCTTTTTTATACTCCATATATACCTCATTCCTTTTGTTCAAAACTCTAATAGTATAGCATATAGACAAAATTCTACCAACAAGAATTTATTGTTTTTGTATACATTATAACACCTATATTGTGCAAAGAAAATGCAAAAATAAAAGCCAGGCTGTCTCCAACCTGGCTTCTGCCTCATATTTATTGACTTACAATTACATTGTGACTTACGTTAAGGATATCACATTTATCCTTCAATTCTTTGGTTAATTCCTCCAAGGCTGACATATTCTTGCATCTTACGGTAATAGCACAATCATGACCATCCTGAATCTCAGACCAGGAAGTAACTCTCTCATCTCCCTGAACGAAATTCTGAAAAGGCACATTCCCAGCCAGCTGGCTGGCGGATTCAATATTTACAAATGATTCAATCATTTCTATCCCTCCTTTGCGGAACATGGGCATATTATATACCATGATTATTTCTTTGTAAATACCTTTTTGAATAGTTTCTGTAAAGTTTTCATGAATTTTTTCTGAAAACATTGGTATATTGTGTATAAATTATTCCAAAAGTTACTCATTTCTTCTCTAAAAACCGTTTCGATAAGCTCTACCGTTCTATGAATAAGTTTTCATTTTATTGCCAATGTCACCATTTATATTCCGCAATTTTTCATCAATTGAAAAGCACCCTGGAAACGGGGTAGAATCCAGAGTGCAATTCATTGTTAGGGTTATAGAGAGTTTTTATAGAATTGCTTTTGACGAGTTAGTCAAAGCAAACCTTACGTGGATTGAGAATATTATTTGGATCAAAGGCCTTCTTGATGCCCTGCATAACAGCTACAGCAGCTGGATCCAGAGATTCCTTCAAATATGGCTTCTTGGCAAAGCCAATACCATGCTCGCCAGAAACCTGGCCTTCCATAGCACGAGCCTTGGCATACATCTTTTCCATGGTAGCCTCCAGGACTCTATGCCATTCATCTTCATCCAAATCATCCCGCAGGATATATACATGGAGATTGCCATCACCTGCATGGCCGAAGCTCTTAATACGGATGTGCATCTCCTCCTGCAAAGCATGAACAAATTCTACAAATTCATTTACACGATTGCGAGGTACAACTACATCTACCTCATCCATCATGGTAGTGGAGCCGTTGATAGCCTGCAGGAAGGAGCCTCTGGTTTTCCAGATAGCATCTGCCCGCTCGTCAGTGTCAGCAATCAGCACATCACAAGCACCCTGCTCCAGACAAATCTGGGCTACACCATCATAAGCCTTGGCAATATCCTCTGCCGTATTACCATCAAATTTCAACAGCAAATAAGCATCTGCCTGATTATCAGGGAAGCTCTGGCCTAGGAACTGCTCAGCATCCATGATAACCTCCCGCTCCATGAACTCAATAGCGGTAGGAATAGCCTTGGACTTTACAATCAATGGTACAGTACCAATAGCCTGAGCCAGACTAGGGAATGGCACCAGCAGGCTGACAGCCTTCTGAGGCAGAGGCAGCAGCTTCAAAATAGCCTTGGTAATAAAGGCCAAGGTGCCCTCAGAACCAATAATCAAATCCTTCAAATCATAGCCGGAACTGTTCTTTACAACCTTGCCGCCCAGCTCCAAAATAGTGCCGTCAGCCAGAACAACCTCCAAACCACGAACGAAGTCACGAGTTACACCATATTTTACAGCTCTCATACCACCGGCATTGGTGCTGATATTACCGCCAATAGTGGCTGTTTTCTCACCTGGATCTGGTGGATAGAACAGTCCCTTTGGCTCTACATACTGATAAATCTCCATCAGCAATACGCCCGGCTCCAGAGTCAGAGTCAAATTCTCCTCGTCCAGCTCCAAAAAGTGATTCATGAGAGTGGTATCCATCATAATACCATGCTCCACAGCTACAGAGGCACCAACCAAGCCAGTACCTGCACCACGAGGAGTTACAGCAATATGCTCCTGGTTAGCGTATTTCAACACCTTGGAAATTTCCTCAGCTGAGGTAGCCCGTACTACCAAATCAGGATAGGATGGAGTTGCACTTAGCTCATCATGACTATATTCTTCATTAACTTCATCAGCCCAGAGAATACGCTCTCTAGGAACAATCTTTGCGATTTCTTCCAAATCTGCTTCTGTCAGTTTCTTGTACTCGCTCATGCCAATGCCCCTCCCTGCTTAATCTTCTCAATCAGCTGTGGAATAATCTCATAAATATCTCCCACCAGAGCATAATTTGCTACCTTGAAGATAGGAGCCTCAGGATCGGAATTAATAGCCACAACCTGTTCCGAGTTATTCATGCCAGCCACAAACTGAATAGCACCGGATACACCACAGGTAATAATCAGCTTTGGACGAACAGTACGGCCGGAAAGACCAATCTGATGAGCAGCTTCCATCCAGCCTGTCTCTACCAGCGGTCTGGTGCAGGCTACATCGCCCCCTAGAGCCTCTGCCAACTGGCGAACCATAGCAATATCCTCTGGCTTCTTAAGGCCACGGCCTGCTACCACCAGCACCTCAGCGCTCTCAATGGTCTTTTCCTTTTCCTTCTTGATAATGCCCAGCACTTCCATACGAGCCTTTAGCTTATCAGCAGGCACCTCCAAAGGAACAACCTCTCCCTTGGCTTCCTCGGAACGCTCTGGGGCATTCATAACCTTATATCTTACAGTAGCCAGCTGAGGACGGGTATTGGTGGTAAGAATCTCCGCCATAATATTACCGCCAAAAGCAGGACGAATCTGAACCAAATCTGTATTATCATGCATATCCAAAATGGTGCAGTCAGCAGTAAGGCCAGTCTTGAAGCGGGCTGCAATTCTTGGTGCCAGCTGGCGTCCCACAGAGGTAGCACCTACCAAGATAGCAGATGGCTTTACCTTGTTAATATAAGCCTCAAAAGCCGCGGTATAGCTTTCAATCTTGAAATCCATCAGCTCAGGGGTATCTACTACATAAACCTTATCTACACCATAGTGCAGCAGCTCGTGAGCCTTGTCCCCAATGCCACTGCCCAGGAACAAAGCCTGTACAGGGTGGCCAATCTTGTCAGCCAGCTCTCTAGCCTTGCCCAAAAGCTCCAAGGTTACAGGATGGATATCACCCTCTACATGGTCTACATAGACGGTAATACCTTTCCAAAGGCTCTTGTCTACCTGTGGACCTGCTTCTTCTTCAACAAATTCCATGGCCCCAGGCTGGCCCTTCTTTACACATAGCTTGCACAGCTTACAGCCAGCATTTATTTCCAACTTGCCATTGTTGTCCTCCAAAGCCTTGAATGGGCAAAGGGCAACCATAGCAGCAATATCAGTTACTTTGTCCTGATGAACTATCAGTTTTCCCATTTCGCATTATCTCCTTTTCTGGTTATTCAATACACACAATTCCTATCACACCTGCTTAGGAAATAAATTTCAACTGCTTCAGCTTGTCAAAGAGCTTATCTGTCAGCTCCTGACCGCTGCCCTCCCAGGTTTCCTGTTCCTTATCAGAAACTGGTGGGAAAATCCTCTGAACCTGAGTTGCAGAACCAGAAAGTCCATAATGCTTCTTGTCCTGATCCTCCATATCCTTTAAGCCATATACAGCAATTTCCTTCTTCTCAGTTGCCTTTTTCAGCTTATAGGATGGAAGTCTAGGCTGGTTGATATCCTTCTTGACGGTAATAAGGCATGGGAACTGAACCTTCAGCTGCTCAAACTCATTGGCCATCTCCATATCAACAAAAATATTATTATCTTCAACTTTGTCTATTTTGGCTACATTACATACACAAGGAATATCCAATGCCTCAGAAACCTCTGGGCCAACCTGGGCAGTATCACCGTCTGTGGTCTGCAAACCGCAGATAATCACATCGAATTTGCCCATTTTCTTGATACCCTGTGCCAAGGTATAGCTGGTAGCCAATACATCAGCACCGCCAAAAGCTCTATCAGACAGGAGCGCTCCCTCATCGGCTCCCATAGCAAAGGCTTCCTTAATAACAGTGGCAGCTGGTGGTGGTCCCATGGTAATAACACTTACCCGGCCTCCATACTGCTCCTTTAGCTTCATACCACATTCCAGTGCGTATAAATCATAGGGATTCATCTTGCTGTCAGCACCATTACGCTTCAGTACACCAGTAACAGGATCTACCTCAACCTTATTGGAGCCTGGAACCTGCTTGATACAAACCAAAATTTCCATACTAACTTTCCCCCAATAGCATCGCTCTTTTAACACTTCTTCTATCCAACACCATCAGCTGCATTCCCCTTATGCAGCATAATCATGTTAAATGATAACATAATTATAGCATATATTGCAGCTGATGGCCTATTTGAATGCAATTTTTTGATTACAATTTTTCTGCTAACAAATCAGCAATATGCTTGGTGTTAATACCAGTCTCTGCCTTATCCAAACCGCCGCCAATCTGCATCATGCAGGCTGGGCAGGCCACAACAGCAGTGGTAGCACCAGTATCCTGAATATTCTTTACCTTCTCATTCAGCATAGGAATGGAAACCTCCTGATACTTCATACCAAAGGAACCAGCCATACCGCAGCACTTGTCACAATTGTGCATTTCTACCAGCTCCACACCTGGAGTAGCATCAATCAAGGCTCTTGGCTCCTCATAAATTCCCAAGCCCCGCTTCATGTGGCAGGAATCATGGAAGGTAACCTTTTCACCACCCTTGGCATGTACCAGACGACCGGTTTTCTTGTACTCCTCAGCCACAAAGCTAGAGAACTCACGAACCTTGCTGCAGAATGCGGCAGCTCTTGCCTTCCACTCTGGATCATTCTCAAAGAGCTTCATATAAGTCTCATGGAGAGTCTCAGTACAGGTTGGGCAGGCAGAAATAATTACATCTGGCTGTACCTTTTCAAAGGCAGCAATATTCTTCTTAGCCGTTTCCTTGCCGGCTTCTCTATCACCAATACCCAGGATTGGCTTGCCACAGCAGGCCTGCTCCATTGGATAAACAACCTCCATATCCAAACTCTGCAATACCTTTACTACGTTCTCAGAGGTATCAGCAAAAACAAAGTCCATATTACAGCCACTGAAATATGCCACTCTCTTCTTTGGCTTGGATGGGTTCTTCTTACTCAGGCGCTCCACTCTATCACGGAAGGATTCCTCAGCAATGGTTGGCAGGCTGCGGCCCTTGGTCAGCTCCTCCATAAAGAGAGGCAGATGGCGAATAAACTTGCCTTTCTTGAATGGTGCAGAACCGATGGAACCAGCCTTCAACAGCAGCTTGTGGAACATACCACGATCATTCAGTACCATATTAAACATGGTCTTATCCATACCTGGAGCACCATATTTCTTAACATAACGTGCTCTCAGCTCATCAATCAAATCTGGAATAGGAATCTTGCCTGGGCAAATGCTGGCACACTTACGACAGCCAATACACAAATCACTAAATTCGTGGAAGGTTTCTACACCGTGGAACAAGCCTGTAAGAATAGCACCAATACCACCGGAATAGATATGGCCATAAACATGACCGCCAACCAGAGTCCAGATTGGGCAAACATTCAAGCAGGAAGCACAGCGTACACACTGGAAAGCCTGCTGCAATACAGGATCCTTAGCAGCCTCCAGACGACCATTATCCAAAAGGATTACATACTGCTTGCGGTCAGTTTCCACATGTCTGCCATTTTCATCCTTGTAAATTACCTTGGTAGGTCCGTCTACCATAGTCATATAGCTGGTCATGCGCTGACAGGTACCATTTCTAGGCAGGAGCCGCAGGATGCTGGCTGCATCCTCAGTCTTAGGAATCAGCTTTTCATAACCAATCAATACAACATGGATTCTTGGCAAAGTAGTTACCAGACGAGCATTACCCTCATTGGTAACCAAACCTATAGCACCATTTTCCGCAATACCGAAATTAGCACCGGTTACACCCATATCAGCCTGGAGGAATTCCTGACGAAGAGTCTTTCTGGCCAGCTGAATCATATTAGGAATATCCTCGCCAGGTACCTCATGGTCAACTTCCTTCTCAAACATCTTGGCACACTGATAGCGATTCAAATGAATAGCTGGCATAACCATATGGGATGGACGCTGACCTGCCAGAGCAATCATCCACTCACCCAGGTCTGTTTCCTTTACCCGGATACCATTATCAGTAAAGCATTCATTCATATGAATTTCTTCGGAAGCCATGGATTTGGATTTTACTACCCGTTTTACATTGTTTTCCTTGCAAATATCAATGAGTATTTTCTTTACCTCATCTCCGTCCTTAGCACGGAAAACCTTGGTACCACGCTTTTCCAAACTAGCCTGAAATTCATCTGCCAGTTCATCAATATGCTGCACAGCATCATGCTTCATTTTCCGGAGATTCTCACGGAGTCCTTCAATATCCTGATCTTTGTACGCATTCAGGCGGGAGCCTGGATACTGCTCTGCAAATTTGGAGAGAGCACCCTGCATAATATCGTCCTGAAGCTTTTCCTGTATTTCCTTTTTCAGATTCCGTTCTGCCATGATTATCTCCCTCCTTCAACATTTTCTACAGCAATAATCAACAGCTTGTTAGGGCCATGTACACCCAGACTGAGGACACGCTCAATATCTGCGGTACGGCTTGGACCAGTAACAAAGCCAAGATATCCCTTGTCGAAAACCTCGCCGATAATCTGGCAAGCCACAGTTACATCCTTAACAATATAGTTGGCATTAACAAAAACAATGTTAACAAAAGGAAGCATACTAGTAACTCTGGCCTCGTAGGAATAGTTATCCACACAGAGGCTGCCTGTCTCTGCCACACAGAACTCCGCAGTAGAGATACCTACATCTGCTGAATCTCTGTGGTCATAAATATCAAACTTATCGGTATAAATCTGAGTACCATCTTTCCCGATTCTTTCATAAATATCATGAAGAGCAGGATTTTCCTCTCCTCCAACTGCGATAATTTCCTTTGGTGCATACTGAGCCAGCAGTTCCTTCAGCTTGGCTTCACCAGCAGCAAAGTCCTTTACCTTATAAACCTCTGCAGCGGCAGTCTGGGCATTGGTTGCAAATTCATCCCAATACTTGGCATCTACCAGACCTTCCCCAAAGGCCTGCTTTGCCCAATCTCGGCATACCTTTTCCATATAAAACTCTCCTTTTACTCACACATTTCAATTGTACACATTCACATCCCCGCTCAACTGCCTGCATTTCCAGCTGCATGCATCTCTGTCGAACTGTTCTGTGGTTCATGGTTCAGTGCAGCTAATCAATCCTGCACATTTTTCCAATAGTACAATCTAAATTAACATTGTCTTGCCAAATTCCCCTACAAATTTGTATCCTGCTAAAGATAATTTGTATAATTTGTACAATGAATTTTTCATATTTCTATTAAATCATACACGATAAAATTTGTCAATAACAAATAGAAATAATTCAATAAATTTGTATTTTTCTCTATTGTTCAGCTTATTTTTATTAAAATGTTATTTTTTTATTTTTTTCTTGCAGTATTTACGATTGTTTTGTAAAATAGAGTTACCTGCTAGAGAATTTGATAAATTTCATGTTGTTAAACAAATTTGTCAAAATTGGTATTATACATTTGTTCAATGAACGAAAGAGGGTTTTGATTATGGCGTTGGTAAGAGGTAAGACATTAGTAGAGCAGACTACAAAAAAGATTATTGAATATATTACGGATCATCAAATGAAACCTGGACAGCAGCTGCCTACGGAAGCTGAATTTACCAGAGTATTAAAAGTAAGCCGCGGCACACTGCGAGATGCCTTCAAGGTGCTCATTGCCCGTAATATATTGGAAGCCCGTCAAGGTTCTGGCACATTCATTGCTCAGAATCTAGGTATTCCCGATGATCCTCTGGGACTGACTTTTATCTATGATGACAATTTACTGGCCGTTGATATGCTGGATGTTCGCATGATGCTGGAGCCTTCTATTGCCGCCTTGGCTGCCATCAATGCTACACCTGAGCAAAAGCTCAAGCTACAGGAACTGACTGACTATCTCAAGCACTGTATTGAAAACGAAGAATCCTATGCTGAGGAGGACGGTCAATTCCACACCTTGATTGCAGAAGCCAGTGGCAACCGTGTCATCAGTAATCTGACTCATATCCTCTTTACATCTATCTATAAAAATATTGCCTTAACTATGAATGTACAAAAGGTAAGCAATACTCTGTACTATCATGAACGAATACTACAAGCTATTTTGGACGGAGATGCAAATTTGGCCAAGATGTATATGTATATGCATCTTAGCCTGCTAAAGGATTTTATGGTTAACCAGCCCCAAGAAATTGAAAATACTAATAAGGCTGTTCAGCCCAAAAAATCCGCTAGATCCAAAGCTCAAAGCAGAACTAGGGACGCTGCTGGGCAGGACAATAATAGCAAATAGTAGATAGTATGAAAAAAACTTCTAAAGCAACCTTATACCTTCATATAAGTGGCAATAAGATTAGATATAAAGCTGACCACCAATAAGTCAGATACGAATCCTGTGTATTTTAATGAATGAAATGTTAGGAGATGAATATTTATGTTGGCTATCATTGCTGCCGTTCCA
>ERZ506419.1-NODE-1-length-89402-cov-11.9339_pt1 | contig 89402 bp, 87 predicted proteins | sample MGYA00513054_ERZ506419 | MGnify/ENA metagenome assembly ERZ506419 | reverse complement strand
ATGTGAGTGTAATAGAAGTTGGAGCCAGGAGTTAGCTGACACGGCAAATCAGGCTGGGATAGATTTTATGACTACCCCCTATGATGTTGAAGCTGTAAATGAGTTGGATAAGTATATTCCAGCATATAAGATAGGCTCTGGCGATATAACATGGATAGATTTTATACAGATGATTGCTGAAAAAAACAAGCCTGTGTTGTTGGCCACAGGGGCTTCTGATATGTGCGACGTTGCTAGGGCAGTAGAGACAATTATTAATATAAATAAAAATATTGTCTTGATGCAGTGTAATACAAATTATACTGGCAGTTTGGAGAACTTCAAGTATATCAATTTAAATGTGCTGAAAACATTTTCTACATACTATCCGAATATGATTTTAGGTTTATCAGACCATACCCCGGGACATGCAACTGTTTTAGGTGCTATTGCTTTGGGAGCTAGAGTTATAGAGAAACATTTTACTATAGATAATAACCTTGTAGGGCCTGATCATGCATTTTCTATGAATCCTCACACCTGGCGAGAGATGGTTGATAGAAGTCGTGAACTAGAATTGGCTATGGGAAATGGTCAAAAAATAATTGAAGGAAATGAATTTGAAACCGTTATTTTGCAAAGAAGATGTATGCGGTTTAAGCATGATATGACTAAAGGGCAGATTGTTTCCATGGATGATGTTGAAGCATTACGCCCAGCACCAGAAGGTGCAGTTTTACCATATATGATGTCAGATGTAGTAGGAGCTAAATTGAAAGAAGATGCAAAGTCTGGTGCTGCATTAATGCTTGCCAATTTGGATATGGGAGATAAGCAATGCTAAAAGGGAAATATGTAGGCCTGAGAGCCATTGAAGAAAGTGATTTGGCGCAGCTATTGTTGTGGAGAAATCAGCCTAACTATAGAAGATTTTTTCGTGAGTACAGAGAACTAAGCCAAACCAATCAGAGAAATTGGTTTGACAGCAAAGTGCTGAATGACAAAAGTACAGAGATGTTTTCTATAGTGGAGGTAAATACAGGAGAATTACTGGGAGCCTGTGGACTTTGTTATATAGATTGGATAAATAGAAATGCAGATTTTTCCATTTATATTGGCAAGGATGATTTGTATATTGATGAAAAATATGCTATAGAAGCAGCACAGATAATGATGAAATACGGTTTTGAAGAACTGAATCTTCATAGGTTATGGTCGGAAATTTACAGCTTTGACGAAGCAAAAAAGGTAATGTTTGATAGATTAGGTTTTAAGCTGGAAGGGGTGCATAAGGAAACACATTGGACTGAGGGGGAGTGGTGTGATTCCTTATTTTATGGATATATAATGCACGATTTAGCAAGATAATGTTAAATATTAGCTGATACCATCAATATTTAGGCTATGAAGAGAGGTATATACATGACAGTCAATGTTAATGAAGGTCAGGAAATGTATGATTTCGTATGTAAAGTTTTTCCATATTGTAGAAGTCTTACTGGCGAAGGTGTTAGACAGACCTTAAATGATTTGAGGGAGTTTATCACTCAGGGTGGCGGGCCAGAATTACATGTATTTGAGGTGCCATCTGGAACTAAAGCCTTTGATTGGACTGTTCCTAGAGAATGGAAAATCAGAGAAGCCTATATTGAGGATGAAGCAGGCAATCATATAATTGATATGAAAAATAACAATCTTCATGTCTTGGGGTATTCAACTCCTGTTGATAAATGGGTTAGCTTGGATGAGTTAAAGGAGCATATCTATACTCAGCCTGATCAGCCAGATTGTATCCCATATGTGACTTCTTATTACAAAGAGAGATTTGGATTCTGCATGAGTGAGAATATGAAAAATTCTCTGCCTGAAGGTAAGTATCATATGTACATTGACAGTGACCTGTTTGATGGGGTTCTTAATTATGCAGAAATAGTCATACCGGGAGAGACAGATGAAGAAGTGTTTTTCTCCACATATTTTTGTCATCCATCAATGGCCAATAATGAGTGTTCTGGTCCGGCATTATCTGGGGAACTTGTAAAATATGTAATGTCTTTGCCTCAAAGACGATATACATATAGATTTGTCTATGTTCCAGAAACTATAGGCTCCATAACCTATCTTAGCCAGAAGGATCATCTATCCAAGTTGAAAAAAAGCATGGTAGTTGGTTTTAATTTGTCTTGTGTTGGTGATAATAGAGATTATTCAATTGTTGAATCTAGGCACGCGGATACATTAGCAGACAGAGTGTTGAAAAATGTACTACATTATCATACTGATAATAAATATTCTACATATTCATTCCTAAAAAGAGGATCTGATGAACGACAATACAATGCTCCTGGGGTAGATTTGCCAGTAGTAGGGTTCTGTCGGTCAAAGTTTGGCGAATATCCAGAATATCATACATCAGCTGATGATTTGTCTTTGGTAAGTCCAGAGGGGTTGCAGGGTGCATATGATGTTATGACACAGGTAATAGATGTACTTGAAATGAATCAGTGTTATCAGGTTCAGGTTCTTTGTGAGCCACAGCTTGGTAAGAGAGGATTATATCCTACTACAAGTCAAAAGGGCAGCTACGATAAGGTTAAGTCGATGGTAAATTTCATTGCCTATGCTGATGGAAAAACAGATATTATAGATATTAGTGATAAGATTGGAGTGCCAATTAGTGAACTAATATCTGTTATAAAAGAATTAAACGAGGCAGAATTAATAAAACATTAAGATATTATAGGTAAAAATGAAGGGAGATGTCGCAGCTTGTTTAAGGAATTAATGCAAGTATTACAAAAGGCAGGAATAGCCGAAGGAGATACTGTATATATTGCATCAGATATTACCTTGTTATTATGTGAGGCTTTTAAGCATGGCGTAAAAACGATGAAAGCTAGAAATGAGTATTTAAACGAACTAATAAATACATTTCAACAAGCTGTGGGATATAAAGGAACATTATTATTTCCTATTTTTTCCTGGGATTTTTGCAGAGGTAAGGCGTTTAATGTAAACGAATCACTAGGAGAAGTAGGGAGCTTAAATAATTGGATATTGCAAAATAGATCAGATTTTGTTAGAACGAGACATCCGTTATACTCTTTTTTGGTATGGGGGCAGAATGCGCCCCTGCTAGCAGCTTTGGATAATATAGATGCTTGGGGAAAGGATTCTCCTTTTGCGTATTTACATTATCATGGTGGCAAAATGATATTATTTAATGTAAGTTTGCAACGGGGGTTTACTTTTATGCATTATGTTGAGCAAAGTGTAAAGGTTCCTTATAGATATACAAAATCATTCTCTGGTGATTATATAGATGCAGAGGGACAAAAGAATAAACGTGTATATAATATGTATGTACGAGATTTGAGTATTAATTCTGAGGAATATCTTCCAGAAGATTTTTTGCTGTCTTCTGGTGCTATGCGGGAATACAAAATTGGTGGTCAGAGCTTAGGAACTATAGATTTAGGTAAAGCATATGATATTGTGGCAGATAATCTTTTGAATAATAATGGATGTTACTGCTATAAGTTTACAGATTATAAAATAGATTGGAGTAAAGGAGCTACCCATGAGGACGACTTTAGTAACAGATTACCTTGAAAAAACCGCAGAACGTTTTCATGATAAAATTGCTTTTGCAGATGATATTTTTAGTATGACATTTGGAGAACTAAGAAATATTTCTAAAAGAATTGCTACGGTTCTGGCGGAATATCCTTTCTTTAAGCAACCAGTAGCTATTTTTCTAAATAAATCTCCTAATTGTATAGCGGCTTTTATGGGGGCTGCTTATAGTGGGAATTTTTATTCTCCCATTGATGTAAATATGCCAGTTAGCAGAATAGAAAAAATATTGCAAACTTTGCAACCAGTGGCAATTATTACAGATGAAGAACATAAAAATCAAGTGGAAGAATTTGCCAATGATAGTACAAAAATATTAGTGTTTGAAGAGCTACGCGAAAAATCAATCAACGAGAATCTTTTAATTAATACGCGTAAAAAGATTATTGATACAGATGTGTTGTATATTTTATTTACTTCAGGCTCTACGGGTACGCCTAAAGGTGTAATTATTTCCCATAGTTCAGTTGTGGATTATACAGAGTGGGTTTCTAACAAATTTGATATAAATGATAGGCATATTTTAGGAAATCAAGCTCCTTTATATTTTGATTTATCAGTGCAAGATGTGTATTGTCCATTGAAAACTGGGGCTACGACATACCTTATTGATGAAAAAGAGTTTGTTTTTCCTATAAAATTGATGAAAATTTTAGCTAACAAAGGTGTAAACGTTATTTTTTGGGTACCTACTGCTTTGTGTATGATTGCTAATTTAAAAGCATTGAAGGGAAATATTTTGCCCCCACTGGAAAAGGTTTTGTTCTGCGGAGAAGTGATGCCTAATAAGCAGCTAAATAAATGGAGAAGTTCGTATCCAAATGCAGAGTTTGTAAACTTATATGGACCAACCGAAGTTACTGAGGTTTGTACATATTTTCCAATAAAGAGACAATTTGCAGATGAAGATTCTTTGCCAATTGGATTTCCATGCGAGAATTTAGAGATTTTTGTTTTAAATGAAAGTGATGAATTAGTAAAAGATAATGAAATTGGAGAGCTTTGTGTAAGAGGGACGTGTTTATCGCATGGTTATTATAAAAATTACGAAAAAACGGCAGAGGTTTTTGTACAGAATCCATTGAATAATGATTATCCAGAAATTATTTATCGCACAGGTGATTTAGTAAAATATAACGAATATGGAGAGCTAATTTATATTTGTCGTAAGGATTTTCAGATTAAACATATGGGACACAGAATTGAATTAGGTGAAATAGAGACAGCTGTATCATCATTACCTGAGATACATGCTAATGTGTGCCTTTATGATGATAAAAAAAATAGAATCGTATTATTTTATACAGGAAACATAGAAGAAAAAAGCTTGGGAGAACAGTTGCATAAACTATTACCTGAGTATATGTTGCCCAATAAACGTTGCCGCTTAAAGATAATGCCACTAAATTTGAACGGCAAAATCGATAGGCAAGAATTAAAGAAGCTGTTATAAATGGAGTAGATAAAACATGGAAGAAAAGATCTGGCAATTATTAAGAGAAATCAATGAAGATATACCTCAGAATTACGAAATCGGCTTAATAGAAGAAGGCTATATAGATTCATTTGCAATAGTAAATCTTGTTGCGTCTTTGGAAGAAGAATTCAATATCGAATTAGAAGCAGAAGATATAATTCCAGAGAATTTTTACAATATTCAAAGCATAGCGGTGATGGTAAATGATAGATGCGAATCTTGCATATATTCGGATTAATGTTCTGTACAGGAGGTTATCATGTTTATTATTTTGAATAGACGGTGTGGGTAGTTTGTCATGGAAAGAAATATTTCATTTTTATTTTGTGATCTGCCTAAAGTGTACTTGGTTAATAGAGAAGATAAAATTGTAAAAGTAAGAGAAAGGTAAAATGCATATATGATTAACTCTTTGGTGTAGTGTTATACAAGTGATTATTGTATTTATTTTATTTGTAAGAATAAAGGAAAATATCATGACTGAGAAAGAAGTATTAAATTTTATTAATGTACTTGAAGAAGATTACCGTGTTACGGAATGGTCTATTTTTGGAGTTAATATTTGGCCACTAATACGATTAGAAATAGGTGAACGTTTATGTAATTCAAATTTAAAGACAGAATGTCAATATCATGATGGTACAGGTATCAAAAAACTTATTAATAGGCTAATAAGTGAAATAAAGATTTTTTTAGAGTTATATCTTTGTGATTATAGAAAAAATTCTGTATATAATGGGGAGGATGTTGTTTGTATAGTAGATAATGATAGTCGTGAAATAAAGGTTGATGATGGTTATTATAGTGTTAGTATTAATCCCATTGCTGACCAATTGAGAGAACAAGGTCTGTCTGTATTTAACTTTGAATATGTTAGTCCTGGGAAAGAAATTTTACCAAGAAATAATAAATCAAAGATTATCAATATGGGGGTGATATTCGAAATAGCTAAAAGTAAAATTTGTTTTAATGTTAAGAGAAATCCTAACTTGCCAAACTATGATAAAGTTATTGAATTATGCAAGCAAAAAGGGCTTTTATCTGATATTTTCCATATAGATAATTTGGTTATTTTTTTGTTAGCCGCAAAAAAATATTATATCAAAGCATTCAAAAAGTATAGACCAAAGTTGATTGTAATTAGCAATTGGCGCAATGCCAAGCAGATGCCATTGACTATGGCTGCAAAAGAGTTGGAAATTCCATGTATAGAGATTAATCATGGTTATTATGGACAAGATTGTTTTACACATTTTAAGTGGACTAATGAACCTAAAAATGGATATGAATTTAGACCGGATTATTATTGGTGTTGGACAAAGCGATCATCAGATATTATGAACAAGGAGGCACTAAGGGGAAAGGCTATTGCAGGATATCCACCCAAAATTTTTATATGGGGTAACATGCTTAAAGAAAAATATCATGATGAAGAATGTAAATTAAAGAAATTACTTCCTAAGAATAAGAAAATTATTTTAGTCACATTAAATAATGTTATATCTCGCGATGAATATCCGAAGTGGTTTTTAGATTTGGTGAGTAATACAGAAGATGAGTTTTTTTGGCTTTTCAGAAAACATCATGCTAGTACTTTTTCAGGACAGGATGTGTTGTGTAATGAAATAGAATGTCTAAACAATACAGAATGGAGATATAGCAGTGAATGGCCATTATTATTGTTGTTAGAGAATGTTGATGTACATGTGACATATAATTCATCTGTTGTAATAGAAGCAGCATTTATGGGAGTACCTTCTATTATATTATCAGGTATGTTTAAGGACAGATTTAGAGAACAAATTGAATCTGGGGAGGCTGTATACGTACATAATTATAATGAAATGAAGATGTCAATTAAGAATTATAGTAATGTAGCAAAAGCAAATCCAATAAATTATAATGCTGTGCGAGAAATCTTTACTATTATAAAAGCGTGAAATTATATTGTTATTTATAGGATCGAGATTATAAATAATAGTTGTTTCATTTTTGATAAGAGAAAGAATGTCCACAAATATTAAAATATATTTGTGTTGTAATTCATACAGAACATTTTTTCTAAAAATCAAAATAGAGATTCGTATAAAGCTTATACGAAATACGTTATCAGAGATATCGTAAATGAGCCTTGGAATAAGGTATGGAGGATAGCATGTTTTAACAGATGGCTAGATTTAAATAGATAGGGTAAATATGCAAGGTATTTTTGATTAGAGGGAATAATGCATTTATGATTATTGTAAAAAGTAACCCTTCTTTTTGCGAGGAAAGGCAATACATATTTGATTTAGTTTTTTCTGAAATATGGAATGTTGATTATAAAGTTGTATATGAAGAGCGTTGTGATATTTGTATAGAACTTGGGGATAAACAATTAATAATAGAGGATATTTTTTTTCAACAAAAAAAGAAGTATTTTTTAAAAGAGGAAAGTCTTCCTAAACAACCCTTGAAACACTGGGAAATAGGTATGGATAATCTAAAGAAGTGTGTAGTTAATCCTGTTTTACCAATTATTTATGGAACAACTTTAAATAATAATGATTATATGCGGGAAGAAGATGGGGTTATACATATAAGTATTGATATTTTTGGAAGCGCTTTTTTTATGCTTACAAGATATGAGGAGTGTGTAAAGAGTATACGAGATGCTCATGACAGATTTTCAGCAAAAAACTCATTGGCTTATCAGGAATCATTTTTGAATAGGCCTATTATTAACGAATATTTAGAAATATTGTGGTGGTCAATGCGTAGGCTTGATCCTGAATTGAAAAGAAAACAACACAGGTTTCAAATTATTCCAACACATGATGTAGATAAACCATATTTTTTAGCACTTCGTAGTAAATTTGGAATGGTAAAGTTTTTATTTGGGAGCTTTATACACGGGAAAAAAATAAAAACATTTATTCAAAATGTAAAATATTTGTATAACATTAAGAAGAAGGGGTTAGCAGGAGATATTTATAATACATTTGATCTTATTATGAATATTAGTGAACGAAATGGAGTGAAAAGTCATTTTTACTTTATGACTTCCTTAGATCGTTCTATTAGAGACGGAAATTATGATATCAGTAGGCATGAAATCATTGCTATAATAAAAAAAATTTTAAAGCGAGGGCATAAAATAGGTATTCATCCATCATATGAAAGTTACTTGGATAATAAAATTATAAGTCAAGATTGTAATTTGCTGAAAGCTGTTCTGAAAAGTAATGATTTAGAGCAATATAATATTGGCGGTCGGCAACATTACTTAAGATGGAAAGCACCTTATACATGGCGGTATTATGAAGAAGCTGGATTATTGTATGACACATCTTTGTCATATGCAGATCATATTGGATTTAGATGTGGTTTTTGTTATGAGTACAGTCCGTATGATTTGCTAGAGAGACGAAAACTAGACTTAAAGGAATATCCATTAATAATTATGGAATGTAGTGGATTAGATCATAAATATATGAACTTAAGTCGTGAAGAAATGTTAGCAAAAGCTTTGAAATTAAAACATTATTGTAAAAAATACAATGGAAATTTCGTTATTTTATGGCACAATACTTTTTTCGTTGATGCTAAAGATGTGGATTTGTACATAAAAATAATTGAAAATTGAAAATTGTAATTTAAAATTTATGCAATAAAAGTATACAGTTAGGGAGAGAAATTATGAATAATATTTGTGTAATTGGGTTAGGTTATATAGGCCTACCAACAGCGGGCACATTTTCTAATAAAGGAATAAATGTAGTGGGAGTTGATGTAAAAAAGGAAGTTATCGACGATTTAAAAAGATGTGTTTTGCATATATATGAACCGGATTTAAAGGAATTAATAGCAGATTCTATAAAAAAGGGAAAGTTGACATTTTCGACTGCACCGGTAGAAGCAAATGCATATATATTAGCCGTTCCTACTCCGTTTAAAGAACATCATGAAGCAGATTTGTCTTATGTAAGAGCCGCTGCAGAGTCTATAGCACCATATTTAAAGGCGGGCTCTTTAGTAATATTGGAATCTACCAGTCCGGTGGGAACAACTGAAAAAATAGCTAATTGGATTTGTGCTAATAGAAAAGACTTATACTACACAACTTCTGATGGGCATAAAAGCAGTGAGACAGGTGTTAATGAGGTATTCTTTGCTCATTGTCCAGAACGTGTTTTGCCTGGTAGGATTTTGTATGAAATTGTTCATAATGACAGAATAGTAGGCGGTATTAATCAAAAATCATCTGAGTTGGCGAGAGATGTATATTCAGAAATTTGTCAAGGAGAAATAGTTTTGACAGATTCTCGCACAGCAGAGATGTCAAAGCTTACAGAAAATTCTTTTCGGGATGTGAATATTGCTTTTGCAAATGAACTTTCTGTTATTTGCGATAAGCTTGGTATCAACGTATGGGAATTGATAAAACTTGCTAATAGACATCCTCGTGTAAATATTTTAAATCCAGGTCCAGGAGTTGGAGGGCATTGTATAGCGGTAGATCCGTGGTTTATTGTTGATTCTGTTCCTGAGGAGGCAAAGTTAATAAAGCAGGCACGTGTTATCAATGATAGTAAACCGCAGTATGTGTTAGGTAAAATCAAGGCTGCCGCAAACAATGTTGAGAGTGCTGTTATAGCGGTACTAGGCCTGAGCTTCAAGGCTAATGTAGATGACTTGCGAGAGAGTCCTGCGTTGAAGATTGCAGAAAACTTGGTTAGCATGGGATATAAGCTTCAGATTGTAGAACCATATATAGAAGAATTGCCAGCATGTTTGTGTAGTGAAAATGCACAATTGGTTAGTTTGGATAAGGCATTAAAGGATAGTAATATAATATTGGGGTTGGTAGACCACAAAGATTTTTGTTGTATTCCTAGAAGTAGATTTGAAGGAAAGAGTGTAATAGATACGCGTGGTATGTGGGATGAGGCAAAGTAAGTATGAATATTTTTATGTTGTTGTATCTGAAGTATCCAGATATAAGGGTTGAAAAAGAAGTAAACTCTCTTTTAAAAAAAGGATATAGCATAACGATAATGGCTGCTAATGATGGAAATCAGGCAGAAATTACTACTGAAGGAAATCTAACAATTTATAGACCACATGAATGGTCATATAGCTATCTATGGACGGGATTTCATTATTTTTGGGGTTCAATAAATTTTGTTAATAAATGGGTATTAAAAAAGTGCCGGGAATATATTTCAGATAAGCATTTTGATGTTATTCATGTCCATGATTTAAGATTGGTAAAAGTTGGAGTATTGTTAGCAAAGCAATTTAATATGAAAGTAATTGCAGATCTGCATGAAAATTATCCAGCTGCTATCAAATCATATGTTATGGATAACTCTATAAAGAGCATTATTAGAAGGTATTCTGTTGATAGATATTCTAGATGGGTAGCCTATGAGAAGCAGATACTACAAGAAGTAGATGCTGTTATAGCAGTTGTAGATGAAGCTAAAACGCGTATTGTAAGGGATTGCAAGATTTCTCCTGAAAAAGTATATGTTGTATCTAATACGGAGAGTATGAATTCTTTTGGCAAAATGAGTATAGATACTGCGGTTGCTGATAATTATAAGGGAAAATTTGTAATTTCGTATATTGGAGGCGTAGATTTTCATCGAGGGCTTGATACAGTTGTTAAAGCTATGCCACAAATATTGAAGAAAAAAACTAATGCAATATTGTTGATAGTAGGCGGCAAAGATGATCATTGTGAAAGGTCGTTGAAAGCATTAGCGAAGTTGTGTGGAGTTGAAGAGGAAGTAAGATTTTTAGGACGAATACCATTTTCACAGGTGCCATCATATATTGCGGCAAGTGATATGGGAATAATACCACAATATGCTTCAGAACATGGAAATTATACAGTACCGCATAAGCTGTTTCAATATATGGTATTAGGAAAACCAGTTATTGTCAGCGATTGCTACCCATTGAAGAGAATAGTATCAGAATATGATTGTGGGCTAGTATTCAATTCAAATGACAGTGTAAGTTTAGGTGAGTGTTTTGCAAAGTCTGTAGATAGTGATAGATTGGGAATTAATGCATTAAGAGCGGTGAGAGAAAAGTACAATTGGGAACAAGATGAAGAGCGTCTTTTCTGTTTATATGATAGTTTACAATGAGGTTGGAGGCTTGTATGAAAAAAGTATTGATACCAACACTTAGATTCCCACCAGCTGGTGGTGTAGGACTAAGAAGAATCATAAAGATGGCAAAGAACTTAGCTCAAAGTGGTGTAGAAGTTCATTTTGTTACTACCGAAAATGGAGCACAGGTTAATTCATATGTTAAGGACATTGAATGTCAGAATATATATGTAAAAAAAATACCATCTTTATCATTGAATAATTATTTTAACAAGCATAGGGATAATTTTTTTAATAAAGTTCTTGCAAGATGCATATATTATATTACAATGCCATTATTTTTTGTCGATTATGCTACGTTATGGGGAATAGTTTTGATTCCATATGTAGTTTGGTATGCAAAAAAAAATAATATAAATAATATTTACGCCTCAGGAGCTGCATTTTCTACTCTATTTCATATGGTGATAGTAAAGTTATTTTTTCTAAAGCATATCAATTTGATATCAGAATGGCGAGATTATTGGACAGACGATTATGGTAGAAAATACTTACCACCAAAATATTGTACTAGATTTATTCAGATTTGGATGGAAAATCTGGTTATAAGACATAGTGATCGAGTTGTAAGCGTTACTCCCATGTTGGTTTCTTCATTGATGCGTTGTGGTGACAAGAATAAATTTTTATTGATAGAAAATGGTTTTGATCCTGATGACTTTCATGTAAATAATAATGTTTCTAATGAAGTTAAACGCATTAATATAGTATATACAGGGAATATAGTTGATTCAAGATCGGAAGGTCTATTCTTATTTTTGGAATTTCTTAAGCAGCAAAAAATAAATAATATAACTTTTGATATTTGTGGAGAATTAGGATATTTTGTAAAAAAGAAAATGAATTCTGTGTATAAAGATCTTATTGATAATAGAATAGTAATTTACCACGGGGTAGTAAGTGTTGATAAGGCGATTACGCTTATTGAGAAAAGCACATTAGGTTTAGTTTTAGTACAAAGACAACACCCAGAGGCTTTGACAAGTAAGTTCTTTGAATATTGTTATGCACGGAAACCAATTATCGCAATAGGGCCAAAAGGTGATTTGCAAGATAAGATGAATAAGATAAAGTTAGGCATATATTGCGAATTGGATTCATTTGATAGCGAGAAATTGAATAAATATATATGTGAAGAAAGAAAAAATATGGAATATCAATTTGATGAAATAGTAAAACATAATGATTTTTCATATTTAGCATTAAAGCTAAAAGATGAGCTAATATGAGAGTCTGGTTCGATGTCAATATTATAGTTTGAAAAATAAAAGTCGCCCTGCATAGTGCAGGGTGATGAGATGTCTATAGCATTACAGCTTTTTTGAAAGAATCTATGGACATGCCAGCCTTTTGAGAGGCGGTTTTTAGTGATACAGTTCCGTCAAGGACTAGCTCCTTTAGTGCCAATAGTCTACCACGAGCCTCGCCGCGGGCTTCGCCAGCTTCGAGCAGGGCTTCACGTTCTTCTTTTTCGTTCCATTCAAAGCCAAACATAGATATTACCTCACTTTCGTTGTTCTTTAGGTAGTCATACATGATATTGTTCTCCAGACAATAGTGGGTTGCATGTCTTATAGATTCATCAATAGTCATGTTTTGCTTACGGAAATCTTTATATTTATTGGAAAATATGCGGTATTCATTTAGCGGTTGGCAGAGGTTCTTTAGTGCCTTACTTTTACCAGTGGCAAGATTATACACACTTACGGTTAGTTCTAAGTTATTGGAAGGAATTTCAAAGGCATCGCTTAGGCGAAGAGTATAGCTGTCAAATGAATTATCATCCCCATCATAGAATACATAAAAATTTGGTGTAGGCAGTTTTACCAACTCACTGCTATATATTTTCTTTTGCTGTGGCTGGGTGTATCGACGGAACAACTCATCTACATAACTAAAAAAACGTAGTGGCATATTGGGATTTATGGTGGTTTGATGTTCGATAAGTACAACCATGAGATTTTCCATAAGGAATGAAATATCATTCTTTATGTTACTGTAAAAGCTGCCATCAAGAGTGTTGATACTAATGCTTGAAGGATCTGTATATTGCGTTCCTTTTAGTGCATTGCCAAGTTCAAGCAAGTTCTGCTCGGTACTCATGTAATGACAGAAAACGGTATCGCGGATTTTTCTGTTCGTCATGCTGTCCCTCCTTTAATTCTATTTTAAAGCCGTGGAGTAAATATATTCTATATATTAATTATAACATTTTTTAGGTAATATATCCATAAATTAAATGATATGTTTGCCAATAATATGCAATTTTAGAAAAGGGTGACATTATGTATAAGATAATAACCATCGTTGGTGCTAGACCACAGTTTATCAAGGCTGCAGTGGTTTCTCGGGCTATTGGTGAATGGAATAAGGCGCATCAGACGCAGATAGAGGAGATTATAGTACATACTGGTCAGCATTATGATGTCAATATGTCTGATGTGTTCTTTGAGGAAATGAGTATTACAAGACCTGCCTATAATCTTCATGTTGGTGGTGGAACTCATGGTGCCAATACTGGGCGGATGCTGGAGAAAATAGAGCAGGTTTTGCTGGATGAAAATCCAAATGCAGTGCTGGTATATGGGGATACGGATAGTACTTTGGCAGGTGCCTTGGCAGCAGCCAAGCTGCATATACCTGTAGCTCATGTAGAGGCAGGACTTCGTTCTTTCAATATGAATATGCCAGAGGAAATTAACAGAATTTTGACAGATAGAGTATCTTCATATCTGTTTTGCCCTACCGACACTGCTATGGATAACCTTCGTCAGGAAGGCTATGATAATTTTGCTGTAAATATGGTGAATATTGGTGATGTGATGTTGGATGCTTCTTTATTCTATCGCAGGCAGAATAAAGCTTCAGATGGTATACGTCATCTTGTGGATACATTAGGCAGCTTTTATTTGGCTACAGTTCATAGAGCAGAGAATACAGATAGCAAAGTAAGAATATCAGCTATTATGAGAGCATTAGAGAAGATATCTTTGAATAAAAAGGTAGTCTTGCCGTTGCACCCACGTACTAGAAAAATTTTGGCTGCTCATAATATTCAGTTAAAAAATATTGTAACTATAGAGCCAGTGGGATATTTTGACATGTTGCATCTGGAAAGTCATTGTGATGCTGTGTTGACAGATAGTGGTGGAGTGCAGAAGGAAGCATTTTTCTTCTATAAGCCATGCATCACTCTGCGAGATGAAACTGAGTGGGTAGAGTTGGTAAAGCATGGTTATAACTGTCTGGCAGGAGCAGATGAAGAGAAAATATTGTCAGCAGAAGCAAGGCTTCGTGGTGGTGCTATGGAGTTTAAGCATGAGCTATATGGTGATGGTTATGCTGGAAATAAAATAGTAGAGTTTTTGATGGATAAGTGATTGTTGTATGAATATTTTATTGGTGAATCATTATGCTGGTTCTGTGGATATGGGCATGGAATTTCGACCATATTATCTTGCTCGTGAATGGGTAAAGATGGGGCATAATGTAACGATTGTGGCGGGAGATTTTTCTCATTTGCGAAAAATCAACCCTGAAGTGACAAATGATTTTCAAGAGCAAAATATTGAGGGCATTAAGTATTGCTGGGTAAAAACAGGTGCTTATCATGGTAATGGTATAGCTCGTGCCTTGACTATGTTTAGATTTGTGAGAAAGCTTTGGTTCAATGCACAATATTTGGTGGATAGATATGGGCCGGATATTGTTATTGCTTCCTCTACTTATCCAATAGATACTTTTGCCTGTCAGAGGATTGCTAGGCTAGCTCATGCCAAGCTGATTCATGAGGTACATGATATGTGGCCTGCTACTTTGATAGAGGTTGGTGGCATGTCAAGAAAGCACCCATTTGTACAACTGATGCAGTGGGGGGAGAATAGCTTCTGTCGAAATTCAGATGGGGTTGTGTCCCTACTGCCCTGTGCTAAGGAATACTTTGTAGAACATGGCATGGAGAAAAATAATTTTTTTCATGTACCTAATGGTATTGTATTGTCTGAATGGGTTGATGCTGAGCCTTTACCAAATGAGCACACAAAGTTGCTAAATTATTTGCACAATAATCACCAGTTTGTAATAGGATTTTTCGGTAGTCATACCAAATCATATTGCTTAGAACATCTTATCGAAGCTATTAGAAAATTGCAGGATGATAGCATTTCAGTTGTATTTGTTGGCGATGGTATTTATAAGAAACAGCTAATGAAGATGGCAAGTGATTTAAATAACAGTATTTATTTTTTGCCACCAATTAGCAAAAAAAGTATACCGACATTGACAAAGATGTTTGATGCTATATATGTGGGAGCAGTAGACAATACAATGTTTTCCTTTGGTATATGTATGAATAAATTGTTTGATGCCATGATGTCAGGTAAGCCAATATTGTATGCTGTTAATGCTCCGAATAATTATATAAAGGATTATTCTTGTGGTATTAATGTTAAGCCTGAAAATGCGGAAGATTTAATGCATGGAATTAAGGAATTAATTCACATGACAGAAGGAGAGCGGCATGACATGGGACAAAGAGGTCATGAAGCTGTATTGAAGTATTTTAACTATGATGTGTTACCATTGAAATTTATTGATATTATGAATCAAGTGCTAGAAAGGTGAGCGATATAAATGATGAAAATACCTTTTTCTCCACCTGATATAACAGAGGCTGAGATTCAGGAAGTTGCGGCTGCCATGAGAAGTGGCTGGATTACTACGGGGCCTCGTACCAAGGAACTGGAGAAGCGATTGGCGGCGTTTTGTCATAGTGCAGGGGCAGTGTGTCTTAACTCTGCTACAGCAGCCTTGGAGCTTAATTTGCGGGTGCTGGGGATTGGGCCTGGTGATGAGGTTATTACCAGCGCCTATACATATACTGCTAGTGCTAGTCCTATTGTGCATGTGGGAGCTACGCCTATATTAGTTGATACAGCCAAGGATTCCTATGAAATGGATTATGATGCTTTGGAAGCAGCTATTACTCCTCGCACCAAAGCTGTTATCCCTGTGGATATTGCTGGTATTGTGTGTGATTATGATAGAATTTTCGCCATTGTTGAAAGTAAGAAAAATATTTTCTCACCAAGCAATGATATCCAGAGGGCTATGGGGAGAGTTGCTGTTATGGCAGACTGTGCCCATGCTTTAGGTGCTCAATGGCATGGACAGATGGCTGGCTCTATTGCAGATTTTAGTAGTTTTTCCTTTCATGCTGTCAAGAATTTTACTACCGCAGAGGGTGGTTGTGCCACTTGGCGGCATATTGACGGCATTGAGGATGATACCTTGTACAAGCATTATCAGCTGCTGTCTCTGCATGGACAAAATAAGGATGCCTTGGCCAAGACTAAGTTGGGGGCATGGGAATATGATATACAGGGATGTTATTACAAATGCAATATGACAGATATTATGTCTGCTATGGGATTGGTACAGCTGAACAGATATAAAGGATTGTTGCAGAGGCGTCAGGAAATTATTAATCGCTACAATGCCGGTCTGAAGGAGCTGCCTATAGAGGTGTTGGAGCATAGTGGCAAAACTCATTTAAGCAGCGGACATCTGTATATGATGCGTTTGCGAAACAAGAGCGTAAAGGAAAGAAATAAATTCATTGAAGCTATGGCTCAGCTGGGAGTAGCTACCAATGTGCATTACAAGCCTTTGCCTATGATGACTGCTTATAAGGAGCTTGGATTTGATATAGCAGATTTTCCTCATGCTTATGCTCAGTTTGCCAATGAGGTAACATTGCCTTTGCATACAAAATTAACGGATGAGGAGATTGATTATATTATAGAGTCAGTTCACAAATGTTTGAATTAATGGTGAGATATGGCAAAGAGAGTTTTTGATTTAGTATTTACCATACCTGGTATAGTGGTTTTGGCTCCTGTCTTTGTGATAATTGCAATTCTTATAAAGTATGACTCGTCGGGGGCGGTTTTCTTTCGTCAGGAACGAGTGGGGAGATATGGAAAGATTTTTCGTATATACAAATTTCGTACCATGATTGAGAATGCAGAGAGGCATGGAAAGCAAATAACCGTAGGCAGGGATGCAAGGATAACTGCTGTAGGAGATTTTTTGCGCAAATACAAACTGGATGAGCTGCCTCAGTTATTTAATGTGCTGTTGGGTGATATGAGTTTGGTGGGGCCTAGGCCTGAAGTGCCAAGGTATATTGAGGAATATAGCGAGGAAGATAGAAATATTGTCCTGTCTGTAAAGCCTGGCATAACAGACAATGCCTCTATAGAGTTTCGTGCTGAAAGTGATATATTGGGGAAGGCTAAGAATCCTGAACGTGAATATATTGATGTGGTATTGCCAATCAAGATAGGTTATTACAAGGATTATGTGCGTAGACATAATGTGGCTATGGATTTTGTTATTATTATGAAAACCATAGCGGCTATTTGTAGGTGAAGGTGTTAAGGATATGACCAGATTTCGGGAGCTGCGGCTGCAGCGTGGGTTGTCCCAGGAGCAGCTTTGCAGGCAATATAATGAAAAATATAATAGGAAATATACTACTGCGGCTATGTCGCTGATAGAGCATGACAAGCGCTCCCCTGAGCTGGGGGCATTGTTGGATTTTGCTGATTTCTATGGGGTGTCCTTGGATTATCTGTTGGGCAGAGATTTGGCTGGGGAGGCTGCGTATGAGTTTTCTGTGGATAGCAAGACACGTAGCTGGCAGCTTTCGGAACAGCTAAGAAATATTATCCTTGGGCTGTATAGCATGAAGGGGGAGCTGCCACAGGAGAGACAGCAGGTAATGGATGAGCTAAAAAGGCTGGAGGGCATGAGTGAGGATGAGGAGAATCTGGAGATGCTGCGCAGCCTGCTGAAGCAGTCTATTATTTTGGCTCGTCGGGTGGAGAAAAAGCGCAAGGCATGGTATAAATATTAAGAGATAGAAAAAACCAGTAAAATTAGATGAAATTTCTAATTTTACTGGGTTTTGTTTTGGGAAGAGTTATTTCAAAGCATAGTGAGATTAATTATTTTCCGATAATGGCATTTAGATTAAATAGTACCTTATCCAATATATAATCAGGAACAGATTCAAGATAGTGCCAGTTGCGTGCTTTGTAGTCCAAGGATTTGACTTGCTCGCAAACTATATCTCCGTGGGTGTTGGTTCTTTCATCTAATATTACGTGCAATGGATAATCTCTTTTGGTTGAGGTAATAGGGCAGACTAATGCCAAGCCTGTAAGTTTGTTAAAGGCATTATTGGAAACTACAAGTGCAGGACGCCTTTTCATAATTTCTATGCCGCTTTGGGGATTAAAATCAATGAGAATGATATCGCCTGTACATGGAAAAGATTGACTCATTCTGCAATCTCCTTTCCAAGTTCATTGCCAATGTCTATTTCTTTGCAACTCCAATCTCCCTTATAATTGCCGAAGAGCTCCATAAAGCGTTCTGCTTTAGTCTTTGGAACCTTTCGTAGCACAATACAATTCGCAGAAGCCTCAATATTCAAAGTATCATTGGGGGAAATATGCGCCTGTGACATAACAGTTTTTGAAAGACGTACAGCATGACCATTTCCCCAGCGTGAAACAGATGTAATCATAGTAAACACCTCCTTGTATATATACAGTATATACATTTTTGAAGAACTGGTCAAGGAATCTTCGTAGCAAAAAGCCAGTCGGGGAAGTCGACTGGCTTTTGATCTTATAGGGATTGTTAGTTGTCTAAAATAGACATATTAGGGATTGGTTAGATACCCGAGGAAGGGGTATCTATATAAGGAAAAATTTATGTCAGACAGGCTGGTGCAATCTATATGGGATTGCATCGTCCTGGCTTACATCGAATTTAGGAAAGATGGGACAGAACCCGATCTACATCCTTAGTGGTTTTGAGTTCTTCAAGAACCTTTTCATCCTCCAGCATGGTGCAAATATTGGCTAGAATCTCAAGATGCTCGTCGCCTACACCTGCAATACCAAAGATTAGCTGGGCCTTTTCGCTGCCAAAGTACACACCCTGTGGGTACTGGAGGCAGACAATGCCGCTTTTCTTGACAGTGCCCTTGGCCTGGCTGGTGCCGTGAGGAATGGCAACACCCATACCCATATAGGTGGATACCAGCTTTTCCCGCTCCAGCATGGCTGGAATATAGGATTCATCTACATAGCCTAGCTTTACCAGCAGTTCACCAGCCTTGGTAATAGCTTCTTCCTTAGTTTCTGGCAACTGTCCCAGTACAATTCCTTCTTTGACAATAATAGAATTGTTTTCATTATGAGATACTTCCTCTGCTACGGTAGGCTGTACTTCCATGGCAGGGGCATCACCAGTGGTTAGCTGTACATAGAGAGCATCCAGGGCAGGATCTGCCAGGAAATTGCCAATAGTTACCAGCTGAGCCTGAGGCGCAGATTTTCTAGCTCTATCTGCTAAGGTAGTCTGTACTACAGCAATATCGCAATCGGCAGGAATATTATCTACAGAGGTATTTTTTACCACGATTTCAGGGCGCTGGGCTTTGATGCGGTTACGGAATTTGGTAGCCCCCATAGCAGAGGAGCCCATACCTGCATCACAGGCAAAAATGATTTTCTTTACATTAGTCTTTTCCAAACCAGTAAAGCTATGAGCTTCGCCCTTGGCCTGAGCCTTTCTAGCAGCTACCTCCTTCTGTGCATCCTCCAAGGATTTGCTGCCTGCCATCTTTATAATCGGAGTAGCAATGGCAAAGGATACGCCAGCGGCGATTAATACACCCGTCAGGACAATCAAGGTATCGGAGCCTGGAGCCATCATCAAAAAGGCGATAATGGAACCAGGGGAGGCTGGGCCAGCAAGACCGGCACCAGTCATGGTAAACCAGAAAATAGCAGCAATATTACCTACAATAGGAGCAATGATAACCATAGGGTTCATCAGAACATATGGGAAATAGATTTCGTGAATACCGCCGAACAGGTGAATAATTACGGCACTTGGTGCAGAATCCTTGGTGGTTTTATCCTTGCAGAAGAACATATAGGCAAGAAGTACGCCAAGACCAGGGCCGGGATTGGCCTCCAGCATATAGAGAATGGATTTGCCATGCTCCAGAACCTGAGCCGTAGCCAAAGGGGTAAAGATACCATGATTAATAGCGTTGTTCAAGAAGAGAACCTTGGCTGGTTCAATGAATACAGCAATTAATGGCAGTAAATTGTGCTGTACCAAGGTGTCTACACCTACAGAGAGTATCGCCAAAATGGCAGCCATTACAGGGCCTACAGCCCAATAGCCGAAGATGGCCAGCAGCATGCCCAGGATACCGATGGAGAAATTGTTAATCAGCATTTCAAAGCCGGCTGGCATGCGATCTTCCATAAAACTGTCAAAGGTTTTGATAACCAATCCAGCCAGAGGGCCCATAATCATAGCGCCCATCAGCATGGTAATATTCAAATCGCTGAGAATGGCACCAACTACGGCAATGGCACCGATTACCCGTCCTCTTTCTCCTGCCACCAGATAACCACCGGTGGAGGCAATCAACACAGGTATTAAATAGGTAAGCATTGGGCCTACCAAAGTGCTTAGCTGCTTGTTAGGCAGCCAGCCGGTATCAATAAACAAAGCGGCCAGAAACCCAAAGGCAATCAGGGCGCCAATATTTGGCATAACCATAGAAGAAAGGAACTTGCCAAATTTTTGAATAGAATTTTTCATGGTGGCTCCTCCTAAAATATAATTAAAGATGATTACATAGGAAGAACGAAGAAATGGTATTTAGATAACCCTTACATTATGTTGCTGGCAGCAGGTCAAAAAATCCTGAGGCAGCTTGCCGTCAGATACGATAATATCCACATTATCCAGATGGGCAAAGGTAAAGGTACTGTGCTTTTGCAGCTTGCTGGAGTCCATAAGGAGAATAACCTCCTGAGCATGGTCTATGGCCAGCTGTTTTAGCCTGGCTTCCTCGTCAATACTACAGGTAAAGCCTGTATCATAGCTAAAGCTGGTAACACCAATAAAGGCCTGCTTAAAGTGAATCCTTTCCAGCTCTCTGATGGCTGAAACACCACATACACTGTGACTATAACGGTTCAGCACTCCTCCCGGCAGACAGATACGGGGCTGGGCCAGATTGGCCAGCTCGATGGCACAGGTTAGGCCAGAGGTATAAATCAGCCTTGGTTCATCAGGTATGGCTGCTGCCATCATGGTGGCGGTGCTGCCAGAATCCAAAAAGATGGTTTCCTCAGGCTGCAGCAGTTGAATGGCTTTTTGGGCAATAATCTGCTTTTCATCTATATTCAGGATTGACCTCTTGTTGAGAAAATCATCCTTGCTAATAACAGATTGGACAGTGCCCACAGATTTGGCCCCACCGTGAATCCGGACAATTGAGCCTGCTTTATCCAGAGCCTTTAAATCAGTGCGGAGAGTCATTTCTGAAACCTGGGGAAAGCCTTCCTTCAAATCCCCAAAGGAAACAGAGCCTCTTTCGTTAATCAAAGACACAATAGCATTTCTTCGTAATTCCATTGAATCCATAATACAAAGCCTCCCATAAGGTCAGAAAACCTAGGGGAGGCTTTCTGACATATTATTCTTTTATGAAATTGGCCAGCAAATATTCCTCAGCCTCTGGGCACCATAGGCCCTTGTTGGCTTCTACAATATCTGCCAAAGCCAGATAACGCTGGTCATTTTTTGCTTCACCCTGAGCCCGCAGGTCAGTGAGAGCAGTTAAAGGCATTTCCAGATGGGTGTAAATCAGCTTCTTGCCACCTGGAATCTTTGGCAGATTCAGAGTGGTTTCTGCTGCAGCATCCAAACCACCAATGTGAGTTACCATAACAGCAGGATTGATTCTCTTGGCAGCAGTTAGCTCCAGGGATTCAATCATGTCAGCAGTATTACCGCCAGTAGTGCCCATAACATGAGTGGAATTGTAGTGTACATCATAGAAATTCATGGTAGCACTGAATAATTTGTCGGTAGGGCCGGCAAAGAAGTTGAGACAGCCGTCTCTGCCCAGAATACCGCTGGACTGGGTTACAACAGCAGATACTGGTGCATAGCAAAGTACATCATCATAGCCAGTACCACCGGAAAGCTCTCTAAGCTCTGCTACAGGATCTGCCATTTTGGCAGTGTTTACAAAGTGCAGCTCAATACCATCTGCCTTAGCTTCCTCTGGTGGGAAGAGATGAGCAGCTCGGTCCAATCTATCCTGATTGATATCAGTAACTACAATCATGGATGGACGCACATCCCGATGGAGGGCATAGGTGAGAGCACCTAATCCCATAGGTCCGGCACCAGCCATAATGGCCAGCTTGCCATCCTTTTTGATACCCATTTCATGAGTGTAGACACCCATCTGGGTATGATAAGCTGCGTTGAAAGCACCAATGCTGCAGGACATAGGCTCTGCCAAGGAAGCCTCATAATAAGCCTTGCCCTTGTATTCCAGCAAGCAGCCCAGCTCCATAACCTCTGCTGGGATAATGCAATAGGTGGTATCGCCACCGAAGAATTCATAGGAATAGCCAGGGCTCCACATGGTTCCCTTGTAGTTCAGAGCTGGCTGCAGGGTAAATTTCATACCTGCCTTGAACTGGTGCTGATGGTTTTTACCTACCTTCACAATATCACCAGCAAATTCATGGCCCATAATAGCAGGATGCTCTGCCACATCCTCATGTACACGCTTGTGCTCAGTGCCCAGAATGGCGCATTTGTAGGTGGACATGCAGATGCTGTCAGATACCACCTTTACCAGGATTTCATCATCAGTAATCTCAGGCAGTTCAAACTCCTCCAGACGGAGATCGTTAGCACCGTGAAGTCTTACAGCCTTTGCTTTCATAATAAGTTCCTCCTTAATCATAAATGAAAATGACTTTTAGTTCAACAGTTTTTACTTAGCAACGAGATTTTCTGTTGCTCTTCATAAGAAAATAGAATTAGAATTGAGAAAATAATGCTTTTGAAATAACAGTATAAATTGTTGTTTCAAAACTATGGCTATATCATAACAGGTAAAAATCCCTTTGTCAACTGTTATTTTAAAAATAATTATTTTCGTTTCAAAAAATAATTTTGATTTTGCTAGCAAATGCTATTGACTATTGTGCATGAATAAATTAGAATAATGGAGAGTTTTCAGATAAGCTTTGCTTTAGAAAACTATTCCTGTAGATTATTCTTTCTAGTCCTGGGGAGATTATGTTGGCAGGAGAAAAAATATGGTGAATGTCTTTTATATAGAAGTTTTCACAATATTTAGCGCATGAGCCTGATACATGGTCAGGCTGACGAGGAAAGAGGTTGTCGAATTTTCAGCGGATGCCTCTCGGTGGTGCCCCATCGAAAGCCTATGTCAAAGCCACGGGTAACTGATGGTACAAAGCAGATGGCGCGGGTAGACAGGACTTCCGGATAGATTGTTGTAGTAGATGTTAAAGGGACTTTCTATCCTGTGTCAGTATTGTGATACTGGCAGATACGGAGGTATATTATGTGTGGTATTGTTGGTTATGTAGGCGACAAGCAGGCAGCAAAGTTTTTGTTGGAAGGTCTGAACAAGCTGGAGTATAGAGGTTATGACTCTGCTGGTATTGCTGTATATAATGATGAAACTGACAAGATTCGTGTGGAGAAAAGCGTAGGCCGTCTGGCAGAACTGGAGAAGAAGATTGATGGCAATGTGCCTGTAGGCTGCATTGGTATTGGTCATACCCGTTGGGCGACTCATGGTGCTCCATCTGATTTGAATTCTCATCCTCATACTGACTGTACTGGGGATTTTGCAGTAGTACACAATGGTATTATTGAGAACTATCTGGTGCTTAAGGAGCAGTTGATTGAGAAGGGCCATGTATTCAAGTCCGAAACTGATACTGAGGTGTTGCCTCATTTGTTGGAAGAGGCTTATGATGGTGATTTCGAGGCTGCTGTTCGCAAGGTTTTGAAGCAGATTGAGGGTTCCTATTCTATCGTTTTCATGTCCAAGCATGATCCTGATACCTTGATTTGTACCAAGCAGGATAATCCGCTGGTTATTGGCTTGGGTGAGGGAGAGAACTTTATTGCTTCCGATATTCCTGCTATTATTGCCCGCACTCGTCGTACCTATATTATTAACGATGGTGAAATTGCTGTAGTAAAGAAGGATTCTGTTTGGATTACCAACCGTCGTGGCGAGCCTATTACCAAGAAGGTATTTGAGGTTAATTGGAATGCTGAGGCAGCTGAAAAGGGCGGCTATGAGCACTTCATGTTGAAAGAGATTCACGAGCAGCCAAAGGCTGTAAGAGATACTCTTGCTGGCCGTATTGCCCATGATAATAGTGCTGTAGTATTGGATGAGCTGAAGTGGACCAAGGAATATGTAAATTCCTTCTCCAGAGTATTTATTATTGCCTGTGGTACTGCTTATCATGCTGGTTTGGTAGGTAAGTATTATATTGAGAATTTGGCTCGTATCCCTGTAGAGGTGGATATTGCTTCCGAGTTCCGCTACAGAAAGCCAATTATTGATGATAGCACTCTGACCATCGTAGTCAGCCAGTCTGGCGAGACTATTGATACCTTGGCTGCTTTGAAAGAAGCAAAGCGTCTGGGCTCCAAGACTATGGCTGTAACCAATGTAGTTGGCTCTTCCATTGCTCGTGAGGCAGATCAGGTGGTTTATACCTGTGCAGGCCCTGAGATTGCTGTAGCTTCTACCAAGGCTTATACTACTCAGCTGATTGTTATGTTCCTGCTGGGTGCCTATATGGCTGGCCTCCGGGAGACTGTGGATACTGAGCGTATGACTCAGCTTTTGACACAGTTGAAGAATATTCCTAGCCAGATCAGCGAGACTTTGGAGGATGTGGAGCCTATTATGGCTTTTGCTCAGCAGTATGGCTATACTAATGATGCTTTCTTCCTGGGCCGTGCCTTGGATTATTATGTAGCTTTGGAGGGCTCCTTGAAGCTGAAGGAGGTTTCCTATATTCATGCTGAGGCTTATGCAGCTGGTGAGCTGAAGCATGGTACTTTGGCCTTGATTACCAGTGGTGTGCCTGTTATTGCCCTGGCTACCCAGAAGAGTGTTTATGAAAAGACTCTCAGCAATATCAAGGAAGTAAAGGCTCGTGATGCTGTGGTTATCGGTATTGCTGCTCAGGGTGATACTGAACTGAAGAAGTATACTGACCATGTTATCTATGTGCCAAATACTGATGAGCTGATTATTCCATTGCTGACTGTACTGCCATTGCAGCTGTTGGCATATTATACTGCCATTACCCGTGGCTGCGATGTAGACAAGCCACGTAATCTGGCCAAGTCTGTAACTGTAGAGTAATTTGATTTTCTTTTGCCCCTGTGACTTCGCTCATGGGGGCTTTTGTTTTAGGTTGTATAAGAAAAATGTTTGACAAATTGGCTTCTTTGTACTAACATTAAAACAATATCTTTAGATATGATTCGGTTAGCAAGGCCCCTTGGGCATTCATTTTGATTTTTACAGAAAGTAGGGATTAAGTTGGCATTCTATTTCAGTGAACCATCTCATACCTTTGGCGAGTACCTTCTGGTACCTGGTTATTCTTCTGATCAGTGCATTCCGGCAAATGTTTCCTTGAAGACTCCATTGGTAAAGTTTAAAAAGGGTGAGGAACCAAAGATTTCCATGAACATTCCAATGACCTCCGCCATCATGCAGTCTGTATCTGATGACCGCATGGCAGTAGCATTGGCTCGTGAGGGCGGCGTTTCCTTTATCTATGGTTCCCAGAGTATTGAGGAAGAGGCAGCTATGGTAGCACGGGTAAAGAACTTCAAGTCCGGCTTCGTAGACAGCGATTCCAATATTACTCCTGAAACAACTATTGCTGAGATTCTGGCACTGAAAGAAAAGACTGGCCACTCTACTATGGCTGTAACTGAGGACGGTACTCCTACCGGCAAGCTGTTGGGTATTGTTACCAGCCGTGATTATCGTGTAACCCGTATGAGCCTGGAGACTCCTGCCAAGGAGTTTATGACTCCGTTTGAAAAGCTGGTTTATGCCAGCGCTGATACCAGCCTGACTGAAGCTAATGATATTATCTGGGAAAACAAGCTGAATATGCTGCCATTGGTGGATGAGAATCAGCGCCTCCGTTATATGGTATTCCGTAAGGATTATACCGATAACAAGGAGCATGAGCTGGAGCTGATTGACAGCAACAAGCGTTATATCGTTGGTGCTGGTATTAACACCCGTGACTATGCAGAGCGTGTACCTGCTCTGTTGAAGGCTGGCGCTGATGTGCTGTGCATTGACTCCTCTGAGGGCTTCTCTGAGTGGCAGAGAATTACCTTGAAGTACATCCATGAGAATTTTGGTGAGGATGTAAAGGTTGGTGCTGGTAATGTTGTAGACCGTGAGGGCTTTATGTTCCTGGCCAAGGCTGGCGCTGACTTTATCAAGGTAGGTATTGGCGGCGGCTCTATCTGCATTACTCGTGAGACCAAGGGTATTGGCCGTGGACAGGCTACTGCTCTGATTGATGTATGTGCAGCTCGTGATGAATACTATGAGGCTACTGGTATCTACATTCCTGTATGCTCTGATGGCGGTATCGTTCATGACTATCATATGACCTTGGCATTGGCTATGGGTGCTGACTTCATGATGCTGGGACGTTATTTCTCCCGCTTTGATGAAAGCCCAACTGATGTGGTTAAGATTAACGGCACCTATTACAAGGAGTATTGGGGCGAAGGCTCTAACCGTGCCCGTAACTGGCAGCGTTATGACCTGGGCGGTGCCAAGAAGCTGTCCTTTGAGGAGGGCGTTGACTCTTATGTACCATATGCTGGCAGCTTGAAGGATAATGTGGGCATTACTCTGAGTAAGATTCGTTCCACCATGTGCAACTGCGGTGCTCTCAGCATTCCTGAGCTCCAGGAGAAGGCTCGCCTGACCTTGGTTTCCTCTACCAGTATTGTAGAGGGTGGATCTCACGATGTTGTGCTTCGTGACAGCATAAACCACTAAAATTTGTTTGCTAACAGCTTGGAAGTTTTTTTCTTCCAAGCTGTTTTTTTAGTCTTTTTTCATCTATAATGAGTATAATATTAGAAAATTATGCAATTTTAAAGGAGGCCTGGCTATGCGGGTGTTGCTGGCTGAGGATGATCTCAAGTTAGGTAAGCTGATTCAGTACATGCTGGAACAAAATCAGCTTGCTACAGAATGGGTAAAGGATGGGGAGCAGGCATATGATTATGCTTCCTACGATGAATATGATGTGGTAATCTTGGACTGGATGATGCCCAAGATGTCCGGTGTGGAGGTCTGTAAAAAACTGCGGGCCAATGGCTATCAAAAGGCTATTATGCTTTTGACAGCCAGGGATGCTGTGGAGGATAGGGTTGCCGGACTGGATGCTGGCGCTGATGACTATCTGGTAAAGCCCTTTGAATTTGATGAGCTTATGGCCAGGTTAAGAGCTTTGGGACGCCGCAGCAGCCAGAAGATTCAGCTAGATGTTATGGAGCTGGGAGAGTTTTCCTTGGATAGAACCTCTAAGGTTTTGCGCCACAAGGATAGCATTATTCAGCTTTCCCCTAGAGAATTTCAGATTTTTGATTTGCTGGTACAGAATGTGGGGATTGTGGTGCCAAGAGATATTATTTTGGACCGTATCTGGGGGCTGGAATCTGAGGTTAGCTCCAACAATATAGACTCCTATGTGAAGCTGTTGCGAAAAAAGCTGGAGGCTGCTGAGGGGAAATTTCTGATTAATACGATAAGGGGTGTTGGCTATAAACTGGAGATTAAATAAATGTAAGCTTACCAACATGTTTTATCAAAGCCGTTGGCGACTGGCAATTCTCTATACCTCCATGATGTTCTGTATTTTTGCGGTGATGATTTTTATGGGCTATAGAGGAATGTTGTGGGCAGTTAGCTCGGAGCAGGCTAGGGAACTATCGGGAGTGGTCAAGGATATAGCTGATGCTGAGGCCTTGCTGATGCAAAAGGACGATATGCCAGAGGACTTGGGGTATAGAGAGAGGATGTTTTTTTATGCCTTTGATTTGCATGGGGATTTGCAACATTATTCCAAGGCACCTCAGCGGCTGGAGGATGATGTGTTGGCCCTGATTCAGGATGGCCAGGTTCCCTTTTATGATGTGGCCACCTTTGAGCTTAGTGATGATAAGGTAATGATTATCACGGCCTCTTATATCACTTTTAATGATCGAATTATCGGTGTGGTATACCTAGGTAAGGATATTAGTGCGCTCTATCGAGGGGCTACTAAATATGCCTATTTTCTTTTAATGCTGGCTCTTGTGGCTCTTATATTGGCAGGTATTCTAGGATATTATTTATCTGGCTGTGTGATACGGCCTATGCAAAATGCTTATGAAAAGCAAAGGCAGTTTACGGCAGATGCTTCCCACGAGCTGCGGACACCTCTTAGTGTGATTATGTCTTCGGCGGATTTGCTGTATAATGATCCATCCATAGAGTCCCCGTTCCTAAAGCAGGTTATTGCGGATGTAAAGGATGAGGTTAAGAAAATGAGCAAGCTGGTAGGAGATTTGCTGGTAATTGCTCGCAATGATAACAATGCGGAAAAGCTGAATCTGCAGGACTTTGACCTTAGCGGCTCCTTGCAGCAGGTGGTGCGGAATATGCAGCCGGTGGCAGAGAAAAAGCATATTGAAATTCAGGATAATGTACCAGAGGGGATTGTCTGTCATGGTGATGAGCAAAAAATCAAGCAGTTGATTCTTATTTTGGTGGATAATGCTGTAAAGTATACAGCGGAAAATGGCTGTATCAAGGTTTCCGCCCAGATTTTGAAAAACAAAAAAATCTGTTTCAGTGTGGCAGATAATGGCATTGGTCTTAATGAAGAGGATAAGGCCAAGATATTTGAACGCTTCTACCGGGTAGATAAGGCTCGTTCCAGAGCTATGGGAGGCAGTGGCTTGGGCTTGGCTATCGCCAAGGATATAATAGATGGTCACAAAGGCTTTATTTATGTGGAAAGTCAGCTGGGCAAGGGTACTACCTTTACTGTAGAATTACCGTGAAAAAGATAAAAGACAAAAAGTCAAAAATAAATCTTGACTTTTTGTCTTTTTTGTTTATAATAAAAATCAAAAGAACAAAAACATGTTAAATGAGATCATCTCATTGTGAAAGGTGGAGAGATTATGGAACAGGAAAAATATACTCAGAGAGTTTTGAATACATTGCAGGCTGCTCAGCAGAATGCCGCTCTGCATTACCATCAGGAAATCACCAGCCTTCATGTGCTGCTGGCCTTGGCTCAGGAACCAGAGGGGCTGCTGGAAACAATCTTCCAGGAAGCTAATGTTGACCTGGGTATGCTGAAGGAAAGAGTGGAGCAGGAGCTGCGGAAGATTCCTAGTGTCAAGGGACAGGATAGATTGTCCATGAGTGTGGAGCTGAGCAGGGTTATTGCCAAATCCGAGCAGCTGGCTAACAGCATGAAGGATGATTATATCAGCACTGAGCATTTGCTGTTGGCTATTGTGGAGGATGGCAGTGACGAGGCTAGAGATATCTGTCGTGCTTTTGGCTTGACCAAGAATGGTATTGCCAATTCCATTAAGAAAAACAGAAAGCAGAATGTAAACTCTGCCAACCCAGAGGATGGCTACAAAGCTCTGGAAAAATACGGCCGTGATTTGACTCAGGTGGCTCGTCAGGGCAAGCTGGATCCAGTTATTGGTCGTGATGATGAAATTAGAAGAACCATTGAGATTTTGTCCCGCCGTACCAAGAACAACCCTGTGTTGATTGGTGAGCCAGGTGTTGGTAAAACCGCTATTGTAGAGGGATTGGCTCGGAGAATTGTGGCTGGCGATGTACCTGAGTCCTTGAAGAACAAGACCTTGTTCTCTTTGGATATGGGTGCTTTGGTGGCTGGTGCCAAGTATCGGGGTGAGTTTGAGGAGAGATTGAAATCCGTTCTCAACGAGGTAGTAAAATCTGATGGACAGATTTTGCTGTTTATTGATGAGGTACATACTGTGGTAGGTGCTGGTGCTACTGACGGTGCTATGGATGCCGGCAATCTGTTGAAGCCAATGATGGCTCGTGGTGAGCTGCGCTGCATTGGTGCTACTACTTTGAATGAGTACCGCAAGTACATTGAAAAGGATACTGCCTTGGAGCGTCGTTTCCAGCCGGTTATGGTTGGTGAACCATCTGTAGAGGATACTATTTCCATTCTTCGTGGCTTGAAGGAGCGTTATGAGGTACATCATGGTGTACGAATTCGTGATGCGGCTCTGGTATCTGCAGCAGTGCTGTCTGACCGATACATTTCTGACCGTTTCCTGCCAGATAAGGCTATTGATTTGGTGGATGAGGCTGCTGCCAAGCTGAGAACTGAAATTGAATCCATGCCTGCACCATTAGATGAGGTGCGCCGTAAGATTCTTCAGCTGGAAATTGAGGAGCAGGCTCTCCAGAAGGAAACTGATGCAGCCGGTCAGGAAAAGCTGGCTAGCATTCGCAAGGAAAAGGAAGACTTGCAGGCTCAGCAGAAGGAATTGCAAGCTCAGTGGGATTCTGAGAAGCAGGCAATTTTACGAGTTCGTGGCATCAAGAAGGAAATGGACAATGTTCGCAGTCAGATGGAAAGTGCAGAAAGAGATTACGATCTGAACAAGCTGTCTGAACTGAAATATGGTCGCCTTCCAGAGCTGCAGAAGAAGCTGCAGGCTGAGGAGGAATCCATTGCTGCCAAGGGCGCTGACAGCCAGCTTTTGAAGGAAGAAGTTGGTGAGGAGGATATTGCCAAGGTAGTAAGCCGTTGGACTGGCATTCCTGTTACCAAGATGCTTACTGGTGAAAGGGAGAAGCTGCTCCATTTGGAGGATGTGCTCCATGAGCGGGTAATTGGCCAGGATGAGGCTGTTAAGGTAGTCAGCGAGGCTATTTTGCGAGCTAGAGCAGGTATCAAGGCTCCAGAACGGCCAATTGGTTCCTTTATCTTCCTTGGTCCTACTGGTGTTGGTAAAACTGAGCTGGCCAAGACGCTGGCAGAGGCTCTCTTTGACGATGAACGCAGCATGATTCGTATTGATATGAGTGAATACATGGAGAAACACTCTGTATCTCGTTTGATTGGTGCGCCTCCGGGATATGTTGGCTATGACGAGGGTGGCCAGCTGACAGAGGCTGTTCGCCGTCATCCATATAGCGTTATTTTGCTGGATGAAATCGAAAAAGCTCATAGAGATGTGTTTAATGTCCTGCTGCAGATTCTGGATGATGGTCGTCTTACCGATGGCAAGGGCAGAGTGGTAAACTTCAAGAATACAGTTATTATCATGACCTCTAATCTGGGTTCCTATGAGATTTTGAACAAGGCTCCAGAGGAAGCAGAGAAGGCTGTTAAGGAAATTCTGAAGGAATATTTCCGTCCAGAGTTCTTGAACCGTGTAGATGATATTGTGGTATTCAAGGGCTTGGCCAAGGAGCAGGTAAAGAACATTGCCGCTCTCCTGCTGCAGCAGCTTAATGACCGTCTGGAAAAGCAGATAAAGATGCATCTTACTTGGGATGACAAGGCCTTGAATCTCTTGGCAGAGCAGGGCTTTGATCCAGCCTTTGGTGCCCGCCCACTCCGTCGTCTGTTAAGCCATACTGTAGAAACTGAGCTGAGTAAATCTATTATCAAGGGTGATGTTAGCGAAGGTGATACTGTGGCTATGACAGTGGAAAATGGTCAGCTGGTATTCAACAAAAAATAATTTTTACTTGAAATCAAGCAAATGATTTGCTATACTCTTAACTACACAAGTTAATAAGCAAATGCGAAGATGGGGAGTAGTAGTATTGCAGTACCCTTCAGAGAGCTGTCGGCTGGTGCGAGACAGTAGGCAATGCAATGTGAACTGGCCCTGGAGCAGCACCCTGAACCTTTGGTGTAGGCGGTGCCGGGAACTGGCCGTTACAACAGGAGGATATGTCAGTATCCGTAAATGAGTGCACACAGCAATGTGTGAATATGAGTGGTACCACGGAGTTTTAAGCTTCGTCTCTGTAAAAGGAGACGGAGCTTTTTTGTTGCCATCGTCTCCGTAGATAGTTTTTGCGTAATCAAGCAAGGGAGAGATTGATGATGGAAAATGTAAAAAAGTATCAGCCTGGTTATTTTATGCCACCAACTATTGATATGAGCTGGGCTCAGAAGCAGTTCCCAGACAAGGCCCCAACCTGGTGCTCTGTTGACCTGCGAGATGGCAATCAGGCCCTGGTTATTCCTATGAGTCTTGATGAGAAGATAGAGTTCTTCAAGATGCTGGTTAAGATTGGCTTCAAGGAGATTGAGGTTGGCTTCCCAGCAGCCTCTGAAACTGAATATACCTTCCTGCGCCGTCTGGTAGATGAAAATCTGATTCCAGATGATGTAACTGTTCAGGTATTGACTCAGGCTAGAGAGCATATTATTAAAAAGACCTTTGATGCTCTAAAGGGTGTTAAGAACGCCATTGTTCATGTGTACAATTCCACCTCTTTTGCCCAGCGTCAGCAGGTTTTCCGCAAGAACAAGGAAGAAATCAAGCAGATTGCCATTGATGGTGCCAAGCTTTTGCAGAAGCTCACTGAGGAGGCCGGAGCTAACTATCGCTTCGAGTATTCTCCAGAGAGCTTTACCGGTACTGAGCCAGAGTACGCTTTGGAGGTATGTAATGCCGTGCTGGATGTATGGAAGCCAACTCCAGACCGCAAGGCCATTATCAATATTCCTGTTACTGTGGAAATGTCCATGCCTCATATTTATGCCATGCAGGTAGCTTATATTTCCCAGAACCTGAAATATCGTGATGCAGTGGAGCTTTCCCTCCATCCTCATAATGATAGAGGCTGTGGCGTAGCTGATTCCGAGATGGGCCTGCTGGCTGGTGCTGACCGTATCGAGGGTACTCTCTTTGGTAATGGCGAGCGTACTGGTAATGCTGATATTGTAACCATTGCCATGAATATGTATGTATTAGGCGTAGATCCAAAGCTGGATTTCTCCAATATCCATGAGTTGGTGGAGCTTTATGAAAAGGTTACTAGAATGCATGTCCATGAGCGTCAGCCATATGCTGGTGCCTTGGTATTTGCAGCCTTCTCTGGTTCCCATCAGGATGCTATTGCCAAGGGTATGAAGTGGCGTGAGGAGCAGGATCCAGATCATTGGACTGTACCATATCTGCCAATAGATCCTCATGATGTAGGTCGTGAATATGAGGCAGATGTTATCCGCATCAACAGCCAGTCTGGCAAGGGCGGTGTAGCCTACATTATGGAGCAGAAATATGGTATCTCCATGCCAAAGAAGATGCGGGAGGATTTCGGCTACTGTGTTAAGGATGTATCCGACCACAAGCATAAGGAACTGCTGGGAGATGAAATCTATCAGATTTTCCATGATAATTATGTAAATGTTTCTACTCCGTATAATCTCATTGATTTCAGCTTGAAAAAGGAAGTAGATGGCACCCGCTCCGGCTATGTGGAGCTGGAAATTAACGGCAAGCCAACTGTATTTAAGGCCAAGGGTAATGGTCGTCTGGATGCTATCAGCAATGCTATGCAGGAAAACACTGATGTAAGATATACAGATTTGACCTATAGCGAGCACGCTTTGGAAATTGGTTCCACCTCTCGTGCTATGGCCTATATTGGTGTAACTGGCACAGATGGCAAGATTACCTGGGGTGCTGGTATGGATACAGATATTATTACCGCTTCCGTAATGGCTCTCTTTAGTGCTATTAACCGCATGGTAAAGAAATAATAAGCTTTGATAGATAACATTCTCTTGTCAGTTGGCGGGGGAATGTTATTTTCTTTAGGGGATGACTATGCATGCAGGAATATATTTCCTTGACTTTACGACGGATAATTCGTAAAATATAATGGTATGGTTGTATGAGAATACAGCTCATGAATGATAATAAACGCCATGAAATGGCAGAATAATAAAAGAAGGAGGTGTGTTATTATCATTGAGATTATACTTGCAGCAATTGCCGCTTTGGCAGTAGGTGGTGCCGGAGGCTATATGATGCGCAAGCAGGCTGCCGAAAAGCAGATTGGTTCTGCTGAGGAGGAAGCTCGTCGTATTGTGAAGGCTGCTGAGTCCAAGGGCGAGGCTGCAAAAAAGGAAAAGCTATTAGAAGCAAAGGAAGATGTACATCGTCTTCGTCAGGAATTAGATCGTGAAACCCGTGACCGCCGTAATGAATTGCAGCGTCAGGAGCGCCGTCTGGTGTCCAAGGAGGAGAATCTGGACCGGAAACTGGATTCTTTGGAGAAAAAGGAAGAAAACCTTGCCTCCAAGGAAGCAAAGCTGGAAAAGAGCCAGGCTGCTATTGATGAGCTTCACGAGAAGCAGAAGTCTGAGCTGGAGCGTATTTCCACTTTGACTACTGAAGAAGCCAAGACTATGCTGTTAGCTGAAATTGATGAAGAGTTGCAGCATGAGAAGGCAATGAAAATCAAGGAATATGAGCAACAGGTTAAGGATGAGGCTGACAAAAAGGCTAGAAATATTATTTCTATGGCTATTCAGCGTTGTGCTGCTGACCATGTAGCAGAAACTACTGTATCTGTAGTTGCTCTGCCTAATGATGAAATGAAGGGCAGAATCATTGGTCGTGAGGGACGTAATATTCGGGCTTTGGAAACCATGACAGGTATTGACCTGATTATTGATGATACTCCAGAGGCTGTTATTCTCTCCGGCTTTGATCCTGTACGCCGTGAGGTGGCCAGAATTGCCTTGGAGAAGCTGATTGCTGATGGCCGTATTCATCCTACCAGCATTGAGGAAATGGTGAAGAAGGCTCGCCGCGAGGTGGATCAGCGCATCAAGGAGGCTGGTGAGCAGGCTACCTTTGATACCGGTGTTCATGGCCTTCATCCAGAGCTGATTAAGTTGTTGGGCCGTTTGAGATATCGTACCAGCTATGGTCAGAATGTATTGAATCACTCTGTAGAGGTATCCCATTTGGCAGGCATGATGGCTGCTGAGTTGGGCGTAGATGTTATGCTGGCCAAGCGTGCCGGTCTGATTCATGATATTGGTAAATCCATTGACAACGAGGTTGAGGGTACTCATGTAACCATCGGTGCAGATATTGCCAAGAAGTATCGTGAGTCCAAGGATGTTATCAATGCCATTATGGCCCATCATGGGGATGCGGAGCCAAATACTGTGGAAGCAGTATTGGTGGCAGCAGCTGATGCTGTATCCGCTGCTCGTCCTGGTGCCCGTCGCGAAAGCCTGGAGTCCTATTTGAAGCGTCTTACCCGTTTGGAGGAGATTGCTGAGGGCTTTAGCGGTGTAGAGCGTTGCTTTGCCATTCAGGCAGGTCGTGAGATTCGAGTTATGGTTAAGCCTGACAAGGTTGATGATGCAGGTGCTGTTATTCTGGCACACGATATTGTCAAGAAGATTGAGTCTGAGCTGGAGTATCCAGGTCAGATTAAGGCCACTATTATTCGTGAAACCCGCGTAGTTGATTACGCAAAATAATTTTGACAAATAAATTGGGCTGTCGTCCTGGGGCGGCAGCCTGTTTTTTTTAAGACACTGGGCAAAAAATTCTCTCATAATATCTGTGAGAGGAGGTACCAATTATGAAATTTAAGAAAAATCGTAAAACCACTAGTGAGGCATCTATGGACAGTATCCAGCTGGTAGCCTCCCTGCTGATTTGTTTCCCAGAAATGGGGAAGGTTACATTGGATAGCAAGGAGGAGGGAATATGGCTGGATTTTACCCTGAGTCAGAAGCCCTCTGAGGAGAGGATGACCAAGGTAAATCAGCTGTTGACAGACAGCCTGAGACTTTATCATGAGCTTGAAGGAATACAGGGAGCCAGAATGGCTTTCTTTTATGAAACAAGAGCCTTGCATATATTTAGAGATCTGGACAGCCTTACCAAGACCGAAATAGATATGCTGGTTACCTTGGTAAGAGAAAATTTTGCCGATTTGCTTCTGACAGATGGAGTGAGAAATCTGGATGAAGATGCTGTAGAGGCTCAGTCTGAAATGATAGATTATCGTATTCGTTTCCTGCGGGAAAATCATATTGGGGAAAATATGGTAGGCATCCGTGAAGAAGGCCGGGTTATGGTATATTGACAAGGAGATTAGGATGAAGATTATGCTTGTAGGTGATGTGGTAGGACGTACTGGCCGCAAAGCCTTTGATAGATATACAAAAGAACTGCGTCAAAAATATAATGTGGACATGGTTATTGTGAATGGCGAAAATTCTGCTGGGGGCAAGGGAATCAGCCGCAAATCTATGGATGAGTTGCTGCGGGGAGGAGCCGATGTTATTACCTCTGGCAATCATATATGGGATAATCGAGAGGTATATGGCTTTATTGACCAGGAGCCTTATCTGGTACGGCCTGCCAACTATCCACAGGGAGCGCCAGGGAAGGGCTGGTGTATTTATCCTTTCCGCAGCGCCAACGTGGCTGTAATCAACCTTTCTGGCCGGGCCTTTATGCCGGATATGGATTGTCCTTTCCAGAAAATTGAGGATATTTTGTCGGAAATCGGCAATGAGGCAGATATTTTTGTTTTGGATTTCCATGCAGAGACCACCTCAGAGAAAATGGCTATGGGCTTTTATCTGGATGGCAGAGTGCAGGCGGTAGTTGGCACTCATACTCATATTCAGACCTCTGATGCCAGAATATTGCCTAAGGGTACTGGCTATATTACAGATTTGGGTATGGTAGGCCCTTGGCATTCCGTACTGGGGGTAGAGCCAGAGATTATTATTAAGAAGTTTACCACCTGTATGCCAGCCCGCTTTAATGTGGCAGAGGGGCCGGCTGTATATTCTGCTGTAGTAATGGATATTGATACTGCCACGAAAAAAACAGTAAATATAGAGCGTATTTTTATTACTGAATAAATATATTTATGAATAAAGCAGGATTTTTTTGTTTTTTGGCGAATAAGTAGTGAGTGTAAAATATATTTTTCCTTGTTAGCGAGGTATGATTAATGTCAAGCGATTTGCATATGCACACCAGTTGTTCTGATGGTTTGTTAACGCCGGAGGAGCTGGTCCAGGCAGCGAAAGAAGCAGGTCTTAATTTTATAGCAATTACTGATCATGATACAGTAGATGGACTTTGCCAGCTGTATGAAACAGGACTGTATCCTAATGCAGGTATCAAAATTATTCCCGGTATAGAATTTAGTGCCCATCATGATACCAGCGAGATTCATATTCTTGGTTATAATGTTGATATTTATAATAGGGAATTGGTGGAGCGGTTAAATGATGTGGTAGAAGCCCGGTGGACGAGATTTTCTACTATGGTGGAAAAGCTGCAGAATTTGGGTTATGATATATCTGAGACAGATGTATTGGAGATTGCCGATGGCAGTACCTCCATTAGCCGTTCTCATATTGCTCAGGTTATGGTGCGGAAGGGATATTGCGCCAGTGTCAAAGATACCTTTGAGCAGTTGCTGGAAAAGGGCAAGCCTGCCTATGTGTCTCATTATCGTTTGGAGGCAGAGGAAATCATTGATTTGATAAAGAATAGCGGTGGTACGCCGGTGTTGGCCCATCCTAAGCTGATACATAATGATGCTTTGGTGGAGGAGCTGTTGAAAAACGGTATTGAGGGCATTGAAGCTATTTATCCTAAGCACGATGAGGAGGATACCAAGCGGTATCTGGAGCTGGCAGAAAAATATCATTTGCTGGTAACTGGCGGTTCTGATTTTCACGGCATACCAGGCAGATGGCCTCAGCATATAGGAGAATTTGTAGTAGAGGATTGCTATGCTGAGGAATTGTACAGAGAACCTGAGCTATAAAGGGGTTCTTCTGGCAAGTTGCTGCAAATAGACAAGATTGGATTTCTGGATATAGAAAATGGAGGGTACTATGGAGGTTATAGCTTTAGTGGGGCCAAGCGGCACCGGAAAAAGTCATCGTGCTCTTTTGGTTGCCCATAACAACCAGGCAGATGCCATTATTGATGATGGCCTGCTGATAAAGGACGGCAAAATAATTGCCGGTAAATCTGCCAAGCGGGAGCAGAATAAGGTACTGGCTGTGAAGCGAGCTATCTTTGTGCTGCCAGGTCATGCAGAGGAAGTACGCAAAGCAATTGAAGAAACTAAGCCAGTGCGGATTCTTATTCTGGGTACATCCGAGAATATGGCACGAAAAATAGCCAAAGCGCTGAAACTGCCAGAGATTTCCCATTTTGTGCATATTGAGGAAATTGCTACTCAGTCTGAAATGGAAAAGGCTCGCTTCCATAGATTGCGGGAGGGCAAGCATATTATTCCTGTACCAACCATCGAATTGAAGCCACATTTTTCTGGTTATCTGGTAGATCCTATAAACTCTTTCTTGAAGAAGAAGCGAGGAGATGGGGATAGACGGCGGACTCTGGGAGAGAAATCCATTGTGCGTCCCGTATTTAGCTATTATGGCAAGCTGATTATTGATGACTGGGCCTTGAAGGCTATTGTTCGCAAGCTGCTGGTAGACGGAGAGAATGTTACCAAGGTAGCTGATGTAAAGATAGAGCATGTCTACAAGGGCGATGGGGAAGTAGGTTTTGAATCGGCTGGTATCGTTATTGGCTGTGAGGTAGTTATTACCTACGGCAAGCATATTCCTACTTTGGTACAGAAGCTGCAGACTCAGGTTCGCAAGGATGTGGAGTATATGACGGGCATGGTGGTTAAGAAGGTTAATATTACCATTAAGGCCTTGTTTGTTCAGCCTAAGCGGTTCTAAAACAGAATAATTTATTTTAGGGGAGTATTTCTGGTTTATGCTGGGAGTGCTCCCTGTTTTCTTGGACACAAAAAAACCGCCTCCTAAGAAGCGGTTAATACTCAATGGCAGGGGTAGCAGGACTCGAACCTACGAATGCTGGATTCAGAATCCAGTGCCTTACCAACTTGGCGATACCCCTATATGAAGTTCCGTTGCTCAATCACAACAATGAATATTATACAGATAAGCTGGGATAATGTCAAGGAAAAATTTTAGAAAAATGTTTACAAGAATAATGGATTTTTGCTCAAATTTGTGTATAATAAGGGTATGAAGATATGAATCTGATTGCGGGAGGTTTTTTTATGAAATACGAATTTACAGAAGAATATTATACTGGCATTCCCATGATTGATGAAGAGCATGCCAAGCTTTTTGAAATTGCCAATAGAGCCTATGAATTGCTGACAAATCAGTTCAAGCTGGACAAATATGATGAAATTGCAGCTGTTCTGGAGGAGCTGAAGGATTATACCAAGTACCATTTTGGTCATGAAGAAGAGTATATGAAGAGCATAAACTATGGCAAGCGGTTTAGCCAGATGCATCAGCATACTCAGTTTATCGAAAAGCTGGAATCCTATGATCTAAAGGATATTGACGAAAATCAGCAGGCAGGTCTCTTGGAGATTATTGATTTTCTGGCTGTATGGCTCCAGGGCCATATTAAGGGTATGGATAAGCGCATTCCTAAGGTAGAAGCATAATTTTTCTGGAAACATCTCTATGTACCATGCATAGGGATGTTTTTTCTTGTTTGCCTTGTACTTTACTTTTGCAATAGTATGTGTTAATATGACAACGATGGACGGTATTCATTACAGCCTTGGCTGTGCAGGAACTGTACTATCTTTTTCTTGAATCGCCAATTCATCCGGGTATGAAGGTGGTGATATATATGAAAATTGGTTTTATTGGAGCAGGCAGGGTAGGTTTTACCCTAGGCAAGTATTTTTGTGAACATGGTGTAGAAGTTGCAGGTTACTATAGCCGCAATATTCAATCTGCCAAGGAGGCAGCAGAGTTCACCCACAGCCGGGTTTATGATGTACCAGCAAAGCTGCTGGAGGCTTGTGATATATTGTTTTTGACTGTTCCGGATGGAATAATTCCTCAGATATATAGGGAATTGTGCCAAGAATCGATTCGAGGGAAGATACTGTGTCACGCTAGCGGTGCTGCAGCTGCCGGTGAGACTTTTCCTGATATAGAGGCTCGGGGAGCCTGTGGATACTCAGTTCATCCGTTATTTGCTGTAAGTGATAAATATCACTCCTACAGGGAATTAACGGATGTTTTTTTTGCCTTAGAGGGAACAGCTTCCAGGCTGGATGATATGCTGAAATGGCTAAGAAGTACAGGCCTTAAGGTGCAGGTTATTGATTCTAAATGCAAGCCCAAGTATCATGCTGCAGCTTCCATTGTCAGCAATCAGGTAGTAGCCCTTTTTGCTGAGGCTCAGGCTATGCTGATGGAATGTGGGTTTCAGCCAGAAACAGCTATGGATGCTTTGAAGAAGATTTTTCTGGGCAATGCCCAGCATGTGGCTCAGGTAGGGCCTGTTAAGGCACTGACAGGACCAGTACAGCGAGGAGATGTTTCCACAGTGGCCAAGCACTTATCTGTGCTGGAAAAGCCTAAGGATAGACTGCTGTACCTGCTTTTGTCAGAAAGACTGATGGAAGTTGCTAAAAAGGGCAAAGCTGATTATCAGGAAAAGCCTATGAGAGAATTATTAGAGGATAGTTATAGTCAACTATTAACAGAGGAATATAACCGGCCCAAAGGGGATAGAAATTGAGTCGATTTTGATAGGAAAGGAAGATATATTATGAAGAATACAGTAGCAACCTTTTTGAAGATGAAGCAGCAGGGTGAGAAGATTTCCATGCTTACCTGCTATGATTACTCCACCGCCAAGCTGGAGGAGGAAGCTGGCATTAATGGTATACTGGTAGGGGACTCTCTGGGAAATGTTATGTTGGGATTGCCTGATACCATTTCCGTTACTATGGAGGATATGATTACCTTTGGCCATGCTGTAGCCAGAGCTTGTCATAATACTATGGTGGTTATTGATATGCCATTTATGTCCTATCAGGTGTCTGTAGAGCAGGCCGTAATGAATGCAGGCCGCTTGATGAAGGAAGGCCGGGCCAATGCTGTTAAGCTAGAGGGAGGCGCTGCAGTATGTCCTCAGATTAAGGCTATTACAGATGCAGGTATTCCTGTTATGGCACATTTGGGCCTTACTCCTCAGTCTGTTAATGCTTTGGGAGGTAATCGTGTTCAGGGTAAAACCGAGGCCGGGGCTCAGAAACTGATTGAGGATGCTTTGGCTATTCAGGAGGCTGGTGCCTTTGCCGTGGTTCTGGAATGTATTCCTGCCAAGCTGGCGGATATGATTACCAAGAAGCTGGATATTCCTACCATCGGTATTGGTGCGGGAGCTGGCTGTGATGGACAGATTTTGGTTTATCAGGATATGATGGGCCTGTTTAGTGAATATACACCAAAATTTGTGAAGCATTTTGCAGAGCTGGGGGGAGCTATGAAGGAAGCCTTCCAGGCCTATGATAGAGAGGTTAAGGCTGGCAGCTATCCTGCTCCAGAGCATACCTTTAAGATTGATGATGATGTCTTAGAAAAATTGTATTGATTTTCTATTCACCATTAGCTTCAAATATGTTAAAATAGAGTGTGAAATTTAAATTTGAGGTTGATTATGCGTATTATTACAGGCTCGGCCAAGGGCTGCAATTTGAAAACTCCCAAGGGAATGAGTACCCGTCCTACATCTGACCGGGTAAAGGAGTCTCTATTTAGTATTCTAGGCAGTGATGCCTGCGGCAGGGTGCTGGATATTTTTGCTGGTACTGGAGGTCTGGGGCTGGAGGCTCTAAGTAGAGGAGCGGATAGCTGTACCTTTATAGACAAGGCTACCACAGAGATTATTGCGGATAACGCCAAACATACCCGCTTGGCAGATAAGTGCCAGATTCTCAAAGGAGATGTTTTTGCCCAGCTTCGCAGATTGGAGACGGCAGGCCAGCAATTTGACCTGGTATTTTGTGATCCACCCTATCATCAGGGATTGGCCCACAGGGCTTTGGAGCAGTTGGAGAATAGCCAATTGCTGGCTCCAGATGCCATTGTGATCATGGAGTACGGCGGCGATGAGCCGGAATTGCCAGCTACCACTGGTCTGCAACTGGTCAAAAAGCAGCAATATGGCAAAACAACTCAGATAAATTTTTATCATCTGCCTGTAGAGGAAGGTTGATTGCATATGAAAAGAGCCATCTGTCCGGGCAGCTTTGATCCGGTTACCCTGGGACATATTGATATATTTCAGAGAGCTTCCCATATTTTTGATGAGGTTTATATAGGAGTTTTTAACAATATCCGCAAGAAGCCTCTTTTGTCTGTGGAGGAGCGTATTGACCTGCTGGCGCAGGCCACAGCTCATCTTGATAATATCAAGGTAATCTCCTTTGACGGCCTGTTGGCTGATTATATGATCAAGGAAGATATTCAGGTGATAGTTCGGGGCCTTCGCTCAGTAACAGATTATGAATATGAGCAGGGGCAGGCTCAGATTATCAAGGCCATGCATCCGGAGCTGGATACCATGTTCCTGTTAGGGAAGCCGGAATACAATAGCTTTAGTTCCTCTGTGGTGCGGGAGATTATCAGATTTGGCGGGGATTGTTCCAAACTGGTACCTCACAATGTATATAGATATTTGAAGAGTAGGATTTGATTTTAGAATAAAGGGTGGTATTATCTATGAATGAAGAAGCTATGCTGAAAATTGATGCGGCAATAGACGAAATTGAGAATTATGTGTCTGGGGCACATAGAGTTCCTCTTTTGGAAAAGGTACTGGTCAAGGATGATGAGCTTTTTCATTTGATGGATAATCTTCGTAACGAGATTCCTAAGGAGGTAAGCGAGGCTCTGGAAGTGTGCCATCGCAGGGATGAAATTATTAGTGTGGCTCAGAATGAAGCAGACCAGATTATTGAAAGAGCCAATAAGGAAGCTCAGGAGATTATTGATAAGGCTAAGCTTTTTGCCCAGAAAACCGTGGATGAAAATGTCCTGGTGATTCAGGCCAAAGAGGAAGCTATGAATGTTAAGAATCAGACTGAGGAAAGTGTCAAGAAGCTTCAGGATGAGACTACTGCCTGGGTACAGCAGCAGAGAGAAGAAACCGAGGCCTATGTGAAGCAGCAGCGGGAGGAAAACGAGGCTTATGTGAAGCAGCTGAAAGAAGATGCTGAGCGTTATGCTGTGCAGATGTTTGACCATGTGCTGGCTAATATGAATTCTGCTATCAATGCCATTCACAACGATGTGGGCGGCGTAATGCAGGCTATGAATCAGGCCAAGGAGCAGATTCATTCTGCCAACAAAAAAGTATAACCAGGTGTCCTATGTTCCCAACCTCTAGGGGTGGGATGTTGTGCTAATACTAGGGAGAGTCATGATAATGCAATTTTGGCAGATATCATGGCTCTTTTTCTTAAAAATAGAAAAAATGCTTGCTGAATGTCAAAATGTCAAATATAATATAGGTAAAGGTCAAATTGTCAAGCAAATTAAAAGAAACAGGGTGTTATTATGAGCAATATAGCAGATTTAATTGAAGATTATATTTTGACCAGATTGGCGGAACAGCAGACAGGGCAGGTGGAACTGCGTCGGACAGATATAGCCGATGAAATTTCCTGTGCCCCCTCTCAGATTAGCTATGTGCTAAATACCAGATTTACCCATGACAAGGGGTTTTCTGTAGAATCCCGCCGTGGTTTGGGAGGCTTTATCAGAGTAGTACGGGTGCCTTTAAAGAATATTATTTATCAGGAAATGCTGGAGAAGCTGGATCAGGATACGGATTTTGTGGAAATCAAGGCCATGCTGCATTATTTGATACAGCATGAAATGATTAGTACCAGAGAGTGTACTTTGCTTTTGCAGACAGCCAAGTCTGCCTATGAAAATATGCCTCCTGAGCCTAGAACCAAGCTGCTGCGAGCCTTGTTCAGCACCTTGGCGCAATTTTCCTGAAAAGAGCTTCCTAAGCCTTTATTAAAGAAAGGGACAGGTGTAGCAAATGGCAAAATACAACAGACTGGGACGGCAAAGCTTTTGGTATAGCCTTGGCAATTTTTTTCTGAATTTTGCCATTGCTGTAGTATGGCTGGGGAGATGGACTATCAAGCTTTTAAAGCAGTGCTGGCGGAAATGGAGATAAAAAAGCATGGCAAAGAAAAAGACAATGTATGTATGCCAGAACTGTGGCTATGATACTCCCAAATGGCTGGGGAAATGTCCCGGCTGTGGTCAGTGGAATACCTTGGTGGAGGAGATTGTCAAGGAGGAACGGAATGTTTCTCGGGGATTGAATTTGGGGTTGTCTCAGTCCAGCACCCCCTGTCCTATCAGTGAGGTAACTGTGGAGGATTTGCCTAGAATGACCACAGGCTCTCAGGAGCTGGACAGGGTACTGGGAGGGGGGATTATTCCCGGCTCTATGGTATTGATTGTAGGTGATCCAGGTATTGGCAAATCCAGTCTTACCTTGAAGGTGTGTGCCAATGAAGCGGCTCTAGGGAAAAAGGTTCTCTATGTAACTGGTGAGGAAAGTGTTCGTCAGGTGAGAATGCGAGCCGATAGACTGGAGGCCGTTCACAATGATTTGCTGGTGGTAAGCGAAACCAATCTGGAAAACATTGAGCACCATGTAGAGAAGCTAAAGCCTGATTTGCTGGTGGTTGATTCCATTCAGACCATTTTTCGGCCAGATATTCAAAGTGCTCCCGGCAGTGTCAGCCAGGTCCGGGAATGTGCGGTAGAAATTCTGCGGGTAGCCAAAACCAATGGTATTGCTGCCTTTGTGGTGGGACATGTAACCAAGGACGGCACCTTGGCTGGACCTAGAGTTTTGGAGCATATTGTGGATACGGTTTTGTATTTTGAAGGAGGCAGCAATTCAGAATACAGATTGTTGCGGGCGGTAAAAAATCGTTTTGGCAGTACCAATGAAATCGGTATTTTTGAAATGAGGGAAACAGGCCTGATAGATGTACCAGATGCCTCCAAATTGTTTTTGTCTGAGCGGACTGATGAGGCAGGCAGTATTATTGTGCCTACTGTGGAGGGAACCAGGCCTCTGCTGGTGGAGGTGCAGGCTCTGGTGGCTCAGACTCCCTATGTGCCTCCTAGACGAACTTCGGATTCTGTGGACATCAAGAGATTGCAGCTATTGCTAGCGGTGTTGGAGAAAAGGGTTCATCTGGCCATTGGTGCCTGTGATGTTTTTGTCAAGGTTGCTGGTGGTATTCGCATAGATGAGCCGGCAGCAGACTTGGGAATTTGTGTGGCTATGGCCTCCAGCTTTGCTAACCGTCGCTTACGGCCTCAGACTATAGTTTTTGGAGAGGTGGGGCTGTCTGGAGAAGTCCGGGCGGTAAGCCAGGCCGAGGGCAGACTGAGAGAAGCAGCCAGATTGGGCTTTACCAGTGCTGTACTGCCAAGAAAGAACTATGAACAACTAAAGGGAGAAAAGGCTTTGAATGGCATGAAGCTATATGGCGCAGGGGATCTTACCGAAGCCTTGCGATATGCCATGCCTAGAGAATAACAGTTGAATTTAGATAATATATTGACATGGTTCTATATATATGATAAAATTACTACTTTTCTTATGAATTAATTTGTGCTATAATTTAATTGCGTGGTTAATTGATAAGAGGGGGTGTGTTTGTTGCAGGTTGGTGATCAAGTGGTTTATCCTATGCACGGCGCAGGAGAAATCACAGGTATTGAAGAATGTGAGATTATGGGCACTGTAAAGCAGTATTTCATTCTCCAGCTGCCAATAGGCGGTATTAGGATTATGATTCCCACGGACAATACAGAGGGTATCGGCCTGAGGCAGATTTCCCCGCCAGAAACTATAGAGCAGGTGTCCCAGGTATTACAGCAGCCTGGTGAGAAGCCTGTAGGCAGCTGGAATAAGAGATTCCATATCAATCTTAACAGATTGAAGTCTGGAGATATTCTGGAGGTGGCAGCGGTAATTCGCAACCTGATTCTTCAGGACAGGCGCAAGCGGATTTCCGGTGGTGAGAAGCGGCTCTTGGATTTGGCAAGACAGATTTTCCTCAGTGAGTTGTCTTATGCCTTGGCTGGCTCTGTGGAGCAGGCTGAGGTATGGCTGATGGAGCAGATTTATAAGAAGGATAATTAGTCTATAGTCTCTACAAAGAATATTGGCAGCCTGTTTGTGCGACAGGCTGTTTTTATGCTAATGGTTTGTCAAATAAATACTTTAACTGATTGTGGGACTAAAGGAGCAAATAGGCAGTATACAGGATATTTTCATTCTGATACTATATATTTTACGTTGCAAAAGGAGGTGAAATAATGCTAATAAGAGTTATACGTTTCTTTGTTACTGTATTGTTGGCAGTAATAGGTGGTGTGATACTGCATTTGGCTAGTCCTGTATTGACAGAGCTGATTAGCACCGAGGTGCTAAAGACTGATATGGGACTGTACAAGCTGACTATGGCCAATGTTATCCTGATTGGTATCGGTATGATTATCGGTGGCTTTGCAGGTTATCTGGTATCTCCATATTTTGTTGCCAAGCTGCAGAAATTTTCTATCTGGGTTGAAGGACAGCTCAGCAAGATGCCTTTGCAGGATGTTATTGCTGGCGTTGTTGGTTTGGCCATTGGACTTATAATTGCGAATTTGTTAGGTGGAACCTTTGCCAATATTCCTGTAATTGGTAACTACCTGCCAGTGCTGTTCAGCATTGTATTTGGTTATCTGGGCATTCATATTGTTGTACGCAAGCAAAAGGAAATTGGTGAACTTTTTGGCAGAATGATGAAGCTGAAGAAAAAGCCAAGGGAAAAACTGGGGGAGGATGGCACTGTCCAGCCTGCAGCCCAGCCTGCTCCTGTGGCTTCGGCTATGCCAGCAGGAGGCTATGGCAGCTATGACAGTCTGGTAGGCTGTAAGCTGTTGGATACCAGCGTCATTATAGATGGCCGTATTGCAGATATTTGTGGTACAGGCTTTTTGGATGGCAAGCTGTTGATTCCTGTGTTTGTGCTGGAAGAGCTGCAGCATATTGCAGATTCGGCAGATGCTTTGAAAAGAGTACGAGGCCGCAGAGGCTTGGATATTCTGCAAAAAATTCGCACAGAAAGTGGCTTGCAGGTAGAGATAATCAATCAGGATTTTGAAGATATTACCGAGGTTGATTCCAAGCTGATACGTTTGGGCCAGCAGCTGGGCGGCAAGATTGTAACTAATGATTACAATCTGAATAAGGTTTCTGAGCTGCAGGGTGTGCCTGTATTGAATATTAATGATTTGTCCAATGCAGTAAAGCCGGTGGTTATTCCAGGCGAAAATATGCATGTAACAGTAGTCAAGGAAGGCAAGGAACAGGGACAGGGAATTGCCTATCTGGATGATGGCACCATGATTGTTATTGAGAATGGCCGCTATCACCTGAACAAAGCCATTGAGGTTGAGGTAACATCTGCTTTGCAGACCTCTGCTGGCAGAATGATTTTTGCCAAGCCTGTTGGTGAATAATATGTTTTTAGGGACATAATCCTTTTGGGGTTATGTCCTTTTTGTTGTGTAAAAATTAGATTGACATTCCATATGTCTAACGCTAAGGTGATAGGGAGTTTGGAGATAAATAAGTGTTCAACTTGCTAGCAAAAGGGATTGCAGATTTTAGAGGATTTTATACATTAGTTTATAAAGGAAAATCCCATAAAAAACAATAATAATAAATTTATAATGATTTACAAACAATATTCATCATGTTATATTATAACCATGAAATAAAGCTTAAAACATATTATTAGGAGGTAAAAGAAAATGGGATTTCGGCCAATTGTAGGGGAAAGTGGGATTACTTATAATGTTGAAAAAAGAGAGGGTGTTATAAGCACTATGTCAAATGGTTGGAAAAAAGAGCTGAATAAAGTTTCCTGGAACGATGGAGAGGCTAAGTTTGAAATTCGTTCCTGGTCCAAGGATCATCAGCGCATGGGGAAGGGAATCAGCTTTACGGAAGAGGAACTGGTTACTCTGGCTAATATTCTGGCCAAAATGGATTGCGTAAAAGGTAAAATCGTAGTTTAATCGTAGTTTATTGAAAGCTTTGTTTTCAGGATATGGTGATATTTGTATACAGAGGATTGTCGCAAATTATCAACCATAAAAAGGGGCTGACGTACTAAGAAATTAGTCGCCAGCCCCATATTTATTTTGTGTATCAGTGCTTCCTAGTGGACATAATCTTGAATCATTGGTAAAATCTAACTATATAGGAAGGGAGTTGTTTTGGGATTATGGTTAGTGTTATTTTTCCTGCTGCTGGTCGGGGGAAGAGAATGCAGGCTGGCATGAATAAGGTTTTTATGGAGTTGTCTGGGATTCCAATTTTGGTACGGACATTGTTGCGGTTTTCTGATTGCTCTCAGGTGGATAATCTGGTTGTGGTTGTAGGTGAGGGCGAGGTACAGTTTGTCAAAGGAATCCTAAAAAGGATTCCCGGCTTGAAGCCTTGGCAGGTAGTGGCTGGCGGCAGTGAGCGCCAGTATTCGGTGTGGAATGGTATTCAATCCATAGAAAATCCTTCTGATGATGATATTATTCTGGTGCACGATGCAGCCAGGCCTTTGATTTCCACAGAGGTTATACAGGAAACTATAAAAACAGCGAGAGAAAAAGGCGGGGCCATTGCCGCGGTGCCTGCCAAAAATACCATTAAAATCTGCAATGAAAGGCAGGAGGTAGTGGAAACTCCAGATAGAAGCACCTTGTGGGAAGTTCAAACTCCCCAGGGATTTCGCCGGGATATTCTGGTTAGGGCCAATGAACTGGCAATAAAGGATGGCTTTTTGGGTACTGATGATGCCAGCTTGGTAGAGCGGTGCGGCTATCCTGTTTATATTGTAAATAGCGATTATCGCAATATCAAAATTACTACTCCAGAGGATATTGTGGTGGCTAAGGCCTTTTTGCATGAAACAGCCAAGGAAAATCCACAGGAAAAAAGCTTGGAAAATACCTTAAAGGCCTTTGTGGAGGAAATCAAGGTAAAGTTTCTGCGGGAAGATGATTGATAGCTAGGGAGGTAAATTTATGACAAGATTTGGCATGGGCTATGATGTTCATCAGCTGGTAGAGAATCGCAAGCTGATTATTGGCGGTGTGGATATACCCTATGAAAAAGGTCTTTTAGGCCATTCTGATGCGGATGTGTTATTGCACGCAATTTCAGATGCTTTGCTGGGAGCAGCAGCTCTAGGAGATATAGGCAAGCATTTCCCTGATACAGATCCTCGCTACAAGGGAGCAGACAGCCTAAAGCTGTTGGAGGAGGTTGGCAATCTCTTGGTAGCAAAGGGCTATGTAGTAGGCAATGTGGATGCAACCATTGTGGCACAGAAGCCGAAGATGCTGCCTTATATTCCTCAGATGCGGGAAAACATCGCTAGAGTTCTCCATGTGGATATAGACCAGATAAATGTAAAGGCCACTACAGAGGAGCATTTGGGCTTTACTGGTAGCGGTCAGGGTATCTCCTCCTATGCTGTAGCAGGAATTGAACCTAAGTAAATAACTAAGTAAAAACAGAGAAAACCACTTTGAACAAAGCTTCAAAGTGGTTTTTTTATTGTTTATTACTATAAAACAACATAAAAAAAGATAAAATATAACAAAAATACTTGCATAGCAAAGAAAATTGTGATAATATTATCTCAACAAAGAGGAACACAGAAAAATAAAGAAAAATAAAAGAGAGATTCAAAGAATTAGGGGGTTATGAATTGGCTATCAAGTATTATCTTGCTGTGGACATTGGTGCATCCAGTGGCCGTCACATCCTGGGGTGGATGGAAAACGGCAAACTCAGAATGGAAGAAATTTACAGATTTGTCAACAAACTGGTAGAAAAGAATGGACATCTGTGCTGGGATTTGGAGCATTTATACAATGAGGTTCTGGAAGGCATTAAGAAATGCAAAACCTTGAACCGTATTCCTATTAGCATGGGTATTGATACATGGGGCGTAGATTTTGTTCTGCTGGACGAGCAGGATCATATCCTTGGTGATACTGTGGCTTATAGAGACAGCAGAACCAAGGGGATGGATCAGGAGGTTTACAAGGTTATTTCCGAAAAGGAACTTTATAGCCGGAATGGTATTCAGAAGCAGCTTTTTAATTCAATTTATCAGTTGATGGCTATAAAAAAAGAACAGCCAGAAAATCTTAGCAAAGCTAAAACCTTTTTAATGATTCCTGATTATTTGAACTTTAGACTTACTGGTGTAAAGGTTAATGAATATACCAATGCCACCACCGGTCAGCTTGTCAACGCGGAGACTCGTACTTGGGACTTCTCATTATTAGCCAAACTAGGACTGCCAATTGATATTTTCTGCGAATTGAAAATGCCAAAGAGCACTGTAGGAAATTTCAGTCAGGATATTCAGCAGCAGGTTGGTTTTGATACTGAGGTGGTTCTGCCAGCTACCCATGATACAGGTTCTGCTGTACTGGCTGTACCAGCTGATGATGAGGATTACATTTATCTCAGCTCCGGCACTTGGTCACTGATGGGAATTGAGAGATTGATTCCAGATTGCAGTGAGGAAAGCCGTTTGCTGAACTTCACTAACGAGGGCGGCTATCATTACCGCTATCGGTACTTGAAGAACATTATGGGGATGTGGATGATGCAGTCTCTGCGCAGAGAATTTAAGCATGATTATAGCTTTGAGGAACTATATACTCTGGCTGGCATTGGCAAGTATTTCCAATCTGTGGTGGATGTAAATAATGAAATCTTCCTAGCACCAAAGAGTATGATTGAAGCCTTACAACAGTATTGTGAGGATACTAATCAGGAAAAGCCAGAAACAGAATGTGAGCTGCTTTACTGCGTATATAACAGCTTGGCAAGATGCTATGAGCGTACAGTACAGGAAATTGAGAATATTACTAACAAGACCTACAATAGAATCCATGTTGTAGGAGGCGGCTGTCAGGATAGATTCCTGAACCACCTGCTGGCCGAAAGAACCGGTAAGGAGGTTTATGCAGGACCAATTGAGGGAACTGCCATTGGCAATATTATGGCTCAGATGTTAAAGGATGGAGCTTATAAGGATTTGCCAGAGGCGAGAAAAAATATTGCATTGTCCTTTGATGTAAAATTAGTAGATTAATTAGTTAAGATAAACATTATATAACGGAGGGGTAAAAATGTTAGTTGATACTAAAGCAAAAGTCGGTGTTTTCTCTATTGCCTTGGGAGCATATCTGCCACAGTTCCCACAGCTGGTGCCAGAGTTCCAGTCTCAGTATGAGGCTTTCAAAAAGACTTTGCCAGATACAGTGGAGTTGATTGATGGGGGTATGGTAACTACCAAGGAGGAATCAATGGAAGCTGGTGACAAGTTCCGTGCTGCTGATGTAGATTTGGTTATTCTCCAGCTTTTGACTTATGCAACATCCTACAATATGCTGCCAGCTATTAGAGATTTGGATGTGCCTGTAGTGCTGGTTAATGTACAGAAGAAAAAGGCTCCAGATTATGCTAATACTGATATTCCTACCTGGCTGGGTGAGCTTTATGCTTGTGGTGCTGTAGGCGAGATGGTAGCAGATTTGGAAAGAGCCGGCAAGCGCCATGCAGTTATTACCGGTGTAGTAGAGGGTGGCGATCCTGCTGTACAGGCTGAGTTGGAGGATTGGTGCAGAGCAGCTCAGGTACGCCGGAGATTCCGTGATACCAATCTGGCTCAGATTGGTCGTCCATACCCTGGCATGATGGATCTTTATATTGATGAAACCAACCTCTATCATAGAATGTGGCTCTATACCAAGCAGTTTGATTGGGAAAAGATGTGGGCTATTGCTGATAATATTGATGATGAAGCTGTTATTAAGGCCAAGGCTCAGGATATTCTGGATACCTTTGATATTGAGGATGGCTCCATTGAAAAGGTTTGGGATATGGCTCGTTATGTAGTGGCCTTTGAGCAGTGGGTTAAGGATGAAAAGCTGGGCTTTGTAGCATCCCATTATGATGGTTTCTCCCAGGGCGTGGCAGGCAAGCTGGATAGCATGTTGATTCCAGCCTTCTCCATGTTGATTAAGCAGGGTACTGCTTGTGCTGTAGAGGGTGATATCAAGGTTGCTATGGCTATGTCCATCCTTAAGACAATCTCTGGTACTGGTCAGCTGTCTGAGATGTATTCCATTGATTTCGACAAGGATATTTGCATTATTGGCCATTCTGGTTCCGGTGATGCTGATATTTCTGAGAAGAAGCCAACCATGAAGATTGTACCTGTATTCCACGGCAAGACTGGCGGCGGCTATCTCACACAGTTCTATCCACCTGTTGGCCCTGTAACCTATTTGGCTATTACTCAGGACAAGAATGGCAAGTTCAAATTTGTAGCAGCTGAGGGTATTAACGAGGAAGGACCTATCTTCACCTTTGGTGATACCAATATGCGTACCCGCTTTAGCTGTGGTGCCCGGGAGTTCTGCAACCGTTGGAGTGAGGCAGGTCCAACCCACCACATGGCTGCAGCTGTAGGTCATCATATTGACACCATTTTGAAGGTAGCTAAGATATTCAACATTGATGTAGACATTGTAACTAGATAATTAATATATAAGGAGAACTAAAATGGAAGTAAAAGATGCAAAATTTGTACAGGGTTTTATGCGTTTGACAGATGATGCCTTCAAAAAAGGCTGGCATGAGCGCAATGGCGGCAATCTTTCCTATCGTATTAAGCCAGAGGAGATTGCAGAGGTAAAGTCCCAGCTGAAGCCTGAGGGTGAGTGGCTGGAGATTGGCAATACCGTACCAGATTTGGCTAATGAATATTTCTTGGTAACTGGCAGTGGCAAATACATGCGTAATGTAATTCTGGAGCCTCAGAATAATATTGCCATTATCAAGATTGATGAAGCTGGCGAAAAGTACAGCATTGTTTGGGGCCTGGAACAGGGTGGCAAGCCAACCAGCGAGCTTCCTACCCATTTGGCTAACCATGAGATTCAGAAGAAGCTGACTAATGGTCGCAACCATGTTATCTATCACGCTCATCCTACCAATGTAATTGCTCTGACTTTTGTTTTGCCACTGGAGAGCAAGGCTTTCTCCAAGGAGCTGTGGGAAATGGCTACTGAAGATCCTGTTATCTTCCCAGAGGGCATTGGCGTTGTACCTTGGATGGTGCCAGGCGGCAAGGAAATTGCAGATGCTACCAGCAAGCTGATGGAAGAGTATCGAGTAGTTGTCTGGGCACATCATGGTATGTTTGTCTGCGGTGATGATTTTGACGAGGCCTTTGGTCTGATGGATACTGCCGAAAAGGCAGCTGAAATCTGTGTTAAGGTTCGCTCCATGGGCGGCAAGAAGCAGACCATTACCAAGGAAAACTTCTTGGATTTGGCAAGAGATTTCAATATCAATCTCCGCAAGGAATTTTTAGATTAATAAGGAAAGATAGAAAGTTAGTGTGGGAGCCTTCGGGGGGGGAGGCTCCCAAAGATAAAATGCAAGGGGTGTAATTATGTTAGGAGTAAAGCTGGATTATAATATGTCAGCCTGGAAAAAGACATTGATTGCCGGACTGATTAGTTATATTGATGCAGGATCTATTGTAGCCGGTGCTTCCGGTCTGAGTATGTGGGCTGAATATCTGGGCATGAGCAGTGTGCAGATGGGCCTTTTGGCAGCACTGTCCTCCAATACAGGTGGTGCAGCGCTTGGTGCTCTCATTGGTGGTAAGCTGTGTGATAAATATGGTCGTAAATTCGTTTACAACTATGCATTGCTGCTTTATATGGTTGGTGTGTTGATTATCTGTCTGGCTACCAACTATCCAATGTTCTTGATTGGTTATGTTATTGTTGGTTTGACTGTAGGTGCCGATGTTGTAGCTTCCTGGACCTTTATTGCTGAGGAAGCACCATCTGACAACCGAGCCAAGCATTGCGGCTCAGCTCAGATTGCTTGGATGTTAGGACCTGTTGTTGTATTCCTGGCTTCTATTCCACTTAATGAAATGTTTGGACTTTTAGGTAACCGTTTGATTTTTGCTCATTTGATTGTAGTATCTGCTTGGATTTGGTATCAGCGTTTGAAGATGCCTGAGTCTACCGAATGGGTAGCAGCCAAAAAGCGTTCTGAGGAACTGGCTGCCAAGGGCATCAAGGAGCGGAAGGCTTCCTATGGCGATATTTTGAGAGGTACTTCTCTTAAAACTGTTCTCATGTGTGTTGGCGTTTACGCAATGTGGAATCTGGCTGCATCTACCAATGGTTTCTTTATGCCTTATGTTTATGAGCATGTAGGTAATCTTAGCAACAGTATGGCTTTGGGCCTGACTGCCTTGAACTTCGTTGTTTGCATGGTAACGACTGTAATCTTTATGTACACCGCTGATAAGTTTAACCGTCGCAAGATTTTCAGTATCTTCTCCGGTTTGGGCCTGTTGAGCTGGGTAGTTTGGACTCTGCCTGGTGATATGCTACAGACCTGGATGTTGTTCTTCTTCACTATCGTATGGGGCTTGTCCATGCAGCAGCAGTTTTATCAGCTATGGAGCTCAGAGTTGTTCCCAGTAAGATATCGTGCTACTGCTCAGGGCTTTACCTTCTTCGTAACTCGTTTTGCAGCAGCCATCTGGGGTTTCGCTGTACCACTGATTATGGAAGCTCTTGGTTTCCAGACCGCTGCAATTCTCATGATTGGCTTCGTAGCTGTTAGCTGGTTTGCTGGTACCTTCTTCGGTGGAGATGACAGAGGCAAGACTTTGGATGAGATTACCCAGGAGCGTTATGGCAACGAGCTGGATGAAAATGGTTGGTTGAAATAATTGACAGTTATAGAAAGAGGCGTTTAGATATGGAGCGTTTTGCTTGGAAGGCTGTTGTCAAGGATGGTATGTTGGATGAATATATTAACCGTCATGCCAATATCTGGCCTGAAATGAAGGAAGTACTGAAAAAGGCCGGCATCAGCAACTATACTATTTGGAATACAGGTAATGAACTGTTTGGCTACTTTGAATGTGAGAAGGGTGTGGCTTTTGCCGAGGAAACTCAGGCTCGCAGTGAAGTAGTAGATAAATGGAATGAGTACATGAATGATGTTATGGTTATGGAAATGGATCCTGAAACTGGTGCTCAGCCAAAAATGAAGCAGGTTTTCTTCTTGGCGTAACAGTATGGCTGCTCCCCAAAAGCAGCGAATACCTGCGTATATATTTCTTCCCTACTCTTGGTTTGGCATATGAAACAAAAATGGCTGTCCCGCTGGGGACAGCCATTTTTGTTGTGGTAGTTATTATTCGCAGATTAACTGTATATTTTTTTCTTGAAGCAAATTACACCATTCCTGATTTGGCCGTTGGTCTGTAATCAGGGTATCAATTTCTTCCAGATAGCCGATTCTGGTAAAGGCTATTTTGTCAAATTTATGATGGTCTACTAGGAGAATAGTTTTCTTGGCATGTTTTAGCATGTTTTTTTTGATCATGGCTTCTTCCTCAGTGCTTTCCATAAAGCCATGTTCTTTGTTGAGAGCCTTGCAGCTGATAATAGCCACATCCACCGTAAATTTGTCAATGGTGTCCAGGGCTGTAGGGCCAATCAAGGCAAAGGAATTTTCCTTTAGCTTGCCTCCTGTGGAAATAATATGCAAGTTGGTATTGAGAGCAGCATCATAAAGCAGACGAATGGAATTAGTTATAATGGTAATATTTTCCTTGTTTTCCAAATAAGGCCGCAGCATTAGAGCAGTGGAGCTGGAATCCATAAAAATTGTATCGCCCTTTTCGATAAGCTGATGGGCTTTTTCTGTTATTTTTCGTTTTTCTGCTACATGGGTAATGGAGCGTTGGTCAAAGCTTAAATCCTCATTGGCTTTTTCCATAAGCACGGCACCGCCATAGCTGCGTTGCAGAAGATTTTGATTTTCCAGCTTTTCCAAATCCCGTCGCACTGTTTCCTCAGTTATACCAAATTCCTGAGCCAGCTTGGCTACATATACCTTTTTGTTTTTTTGGAGAATATCCATGATTTTTTGTCTGCGTTCGATGCCCAGCATATTTCCACATCCTTGTCCAGTTAATAATTTTTGTTAAGATAATTATAATGTAAATTGCAAGTGAAAACAATTCTTCCACCTTGCATGAACATAAATTTTTTGATACAATACTAAATATCATATATTAAAGGCTGTGAACAGGCAGAGTACGTTGTACGAGCTGACAGAGAGGGTTCTCGGAGACAGCTTCTGGTCTTGACTAATTCAAGGTAGGAGCTGTACAGGCTGTAAGGAATCTGAGCTACGATGATGGAAAGTGCACCTGGGAGCTGCAGGGCTGAATTATTGCCAATTTGGCGGGAAGTTAGGCTCTGACGCAGGGATGCGTTAAAAACCATTGAGAAGCAGTTTTCTCTAGGTTATGGCAGAATTTGCCGGACTGGAATGGAAAATATTGCTGAAATTAGAGTGGAACCGCGACTGATAGCCGCCTCTTAGTTGAGGCGGTTTTTTTGTTGTCAAAGGTTAGGAAACAGTGTGTATGGAGTTGGAGGCAAAATGTTTTTTAAAAGACTTAGATCCCGTATCAAAAAAGATATTCGGGTAGTTTTCGAGCGAGACCCGGCAGCCCGCAGCGTTATTGAGGTCATTTGCTGTTATTCAGGACTTCATGCCATCTGGCTGCACCGCATATCCCATGCTCTGTATCTCAAGGGCTGGGTACTGCTGCCTAGATTGATTTCCAATCTGGGGCGGTTCCTGACAGGTATTGAAATTCATCCTGGTGCTACCATTGGAGAGGGCCTGTTTATCGACCACGGCACAGGCATTGTTATTGGTGAAACTGCCGAGATCGGGAAGAATGTTACCCTTTATCAGGGAGTTACTCTAGGTGGTACAGGCAAGGAGAAGGGCAAAAGACATCCTACCTTGGGGAACAATGTAGTTGTTGCTTCCGGTGCCAAGGTATTGGGCTCCTTTACTGTAGGCGATCATGCCAAAATCGGAGCTGGTTCCGTGGTGCTTAAAGCTGTACCAGCCTATGCTACTGTTGTAGGTATCCCTGGCCGAGTCGTGGTAATGCATGGCAAAAGGGTAGGCGAGCCTGTCTATACTGATGAAATGATGAAGCTTTTAGACAATGATGAGGATGTACAGGAAATGGCAGATGAGCAGGATGTGGATTTGAACCATGATGAGCTGCCAGATCCAGTGCGGGATTTGATTTCAGATTTGGCGGAAAAGCTGAACAAAATGGAAAAGCGTGTTAATGAGCTGGAAAAGGAATTGGAGGATAAAAATGCTTAAAGTATATAATACATTAACTAGAAAAAAACAGGAATTTGTACCTCAGGAGCCAGGCAAGGTAGGGATGTACGTCTGCGGTGTTACCCCTTATAATCACCCTCATATTGGCAATGCCCGTCCCTTTGTAACCTGGGATGTTATCAAGAGATATTTCCGCAAAAAGGGCTTTGAGGTTAAGCATATTCAGAATTTTACTGATATGGATGACAAGATTATCAAGGCTGCTAATACAGAGGGAGTAGATTGCTCCGTTATAAGTGAGCGTTATATCAAGAGTTATTTTGAGGCTATGGATAAGCTGAATGTGCAGAGAGCAGACCTTTATCCAAAGGTTACGGAGCATATTCCTGATATTATTGCTATGGTGCAGAAGCTGATAGATAATGGCTATGCCTATGAGCTGGAAGGGGATGTGTACTTCAGCGTGAAGAAATTCCCTGAATATGGCAAGCTTAGCGGTCGTAAGCTGGAGGATATGCAGGCAGGAGCTAGAGTAGAGGTTGACCAGCGTAAAGCAAATCCTATGGATTTTGCCCTGTGGAAATCTGCCAAGCCAGGAGAGCCGTTCTGGGAAAGTCCTTGGGGTAAGGGCCGTCCAGGCTGGCATATTGAGTGCTCCACCATGTCTTTGAAGTATTTAGGGGAAACCTTTGACTTCCACGGTGGCGGCAGTGATTTGATTTTCCCACATCATGAAAATGAAATCGCTCAGTCTCAGTGCTGCTGTGGTAATTATCACAGCTTTGCCCAGTATTGGCTCCACAATGGCTTTATTACCATTGATAATGAGAAAATGAGTAAGTCTTTGAATAATTTCATTACCGTACCGGATATTTTGAAGCTGTATCCAGGAGAGGTTGTGCGCTTCTTTATCCTCCGCACTCATTATAGAAGTCCTTTGGATTTCAGCGAGGAGCGTATCAAGGAAGCTCAGGCTGGTTTACTGCGTTTGAAAACCGCCTACGACAACGGTCAGGAGCTGTTGGAGGCTAGAGAGGGCAATACAGAGAATGATGTTCTTTTGGCTGAAAATGCCCAAAAGGCTCTAGCTGATTTTTATGAGGCTATGGATGATGATTTCAATACAGCCCTGGCTATTGGCTATATGTTTACTTTGGCCAAGGAAATCAACACCTATGCCAATAGTGTTATTAATCACAAGGGTGATTTTGACAAGAAGCATTTCTGTCAGCTGCTGGATGTTTATAAGGAAATGGCTGAGGTTATTGGTATTTTTGAGGGCAGTCTGGAAATGCCTACTGAGGATGATGGAGAAGACGGAATTTCTCCAGAGGAAATTGAGGCTCTTATTGCAGAAAGAGCAGAGGCAAAGAAGGCCAAGAATTGGGCTAGAGCTGATGAAATCCGTGATGGCCTGAAGGCTCAGGGCATTATTCTGGAGGATTCTGCTGCTGGTACTAAATGGAAAAAGGCATAAGGTGCTGTTATGACCTTTGAACATTTTCAGAAGCTGGTAGATATGATGTTTGTGCCAGATGGCACAGGAGGCGCGTCGCAGCGTTATCAGGAGGTAAATCCTAGAACTCTGCATCCTTTGGTGCTGGCCTATATAGGGGATGCCTATTTCCATCTTTTTGTGCGGGGAAGGCTCCTTTCCTATGAGCAAAGCAAGGTGCAGGTGCTGAATCAGTTTAGTGCTCAGATAGTTTCTGCTATCTGGCAGGATAAGGCCTATCGGGCCATTGAGCCTATGCTGACAGAGGAGGAAATTGCTATTTACAAGCGGGGCAGGAATTGCCGCAGCCGTGTTAGCAAAAGTGCCTCTGTAGCTCAGTACCATTCCAGTACTGGCTTTGAGGCTTTGCTGGGCACACTTTATTTGCAGGAAAATAACCAACGGCTTTACGAAATTGCCGAAGCGGCTTTTCAGGCTATTTCCCAGGAAATGATGGCCCAGGTAAGTGCAAAACGCAATAACTCTACAGGCAAGGAAAAATAAATTGTATGGCCGTCTGTCTTTCAAATTTTATTTTGCAGGCAGACGGTCTGATTTTTCATGAATAAAATATATTTCTATAGTATAATTAGATGATTAGTATAATTGGATAATTTAATTAAATGATTTTCACAATAGAAAGCAGGTGCTATATGGAACAGATAAAGATTGTGTTTTTTGATGTTGATGGAACTTTGATAGATTACAAGGCTGATGGAATGTCTGCCAAGACTGTGGAGATGTTGAAGGGATTGCAGGCTAAGGGGATTAAGATATGTATTGCCTCGGGGCGGGCGCCAGTGCAGATGCCCCAGGTAGATGGCGTAACCTTTGATGTTTATCTCACCTATAGCGGTTCTTATTGCTATACCGGTGCTGGGGAAATCATTTTTAACAATCCTCTTCACAAGCAGGATGTATTGCAGATAGTCAAGAACAGTCAGGAAATAAATCGGCCTATGGTAGCTGCCACTGTAGATAGAATGGCAGCCAACTGGGTAGATGAGGACTTGCATGAATATTATATTATGGGCGGTATAGATTTGAAGCCAGCCCCAGATTTTCAGCAGGTATTACAGGATGATGTGTATCAGATTATGGCATCTGGCCGGGTGCCAGAGCGTCCTAATATGATTAAGGATACAGAAAATGCAAAAATTGTTGCTTGGTGGGATAGAGCCTTTGATATTGTGCCGGCTGATGGTGGAAAGGGACGTGGCGTGCATAGTGTGCTGGAATATTTCGGCTTTAAGCCATCGGAAGCTATGGCCTTTGGCGATGGCAACAATGATTTGGAAATGTTCCAGGCTCTTGATTACTGCGTAGCAATGGGCAACGGCTCTGAGGATTTGAAAAAAATCGCCTGGGCCACCTGTGGCAACTGTGAGGATGATGGCATTTATCATTTCTGCAAGGAAAACAAGTTGATTTGATTTTAGAATAGTTATATTTGTTATTGTACAGACATTTTTGAAAGATTGGCAGGTTTTTAGGGGAGGTTATTTTTTGATAAAGGTTAAATTATTGGAGCATACGCCACAGCCGGAGCGAGTGGTGGCTATGGCAGCTAGATTGTGCTATTCTGCTTCTGGGGCAGAGGAGCTGGCTGAGAAAATGAGTGATGAGCAGGTTGCCAAGTTGGTAGCCAAGATTGTGCAGATGGGCCATGCTTCTACTATGGAGCATGTTACCTTTACCTTTGGTATTGAGGGAGTATCCAGAGTGTTGACTCATCAGCTGGTAAGGCATCGTTTGGCCTCATATAGCCAGCAATCTCAGCGTTATGTGGCGGAGCATGATTTTGAATATATCCTGCCTCCAACAATCGAAGAAAAGCCAGAGGCCAAGGCCAAATTTGAGGCATTGATGGACAATATTCGCAGTACTTATGATGAATTGGCTGAGATGGGCGTTCCCCGGGAGGATGCCCGTTATGTATTGGCCAATGCTACAGAAACCAAGATTGTAGTTACCATGAATGCCCGCTCCTTGATGCATTTCTTCAATCTGCGGTGCTGTAATCGTGCCCAGTGGGAGATTCGGGAGCTGGCTTATAAGATGCTGGAGCAGGCCAAGGAGGCAGCCCCTCTGCTGTTTAAGAATGCCGGTGCATCCTGTGTTGCTACTGGCCATTGCCCAGAGGGAGCCATGACCTGTGGCAAATTTGCTGAGATGATAAAAATGCGTACAGAATAATGTCGTATTTTTGAAGCATGGATTGCTTGCAAAATATCTTGTCAAAAAAAGCGATTTTTGACAAGATACATGAACATCTTATCAAAAAAGGCGATTTTTGATAAGATGTGTTTAGCTAGGGCGGTGATATTGTGCAATACCAAAAGTTGCAAAATATATATTACAAAGATGAAAAAATATATTTGCAGGAATATGAGCAACGTTTTCAGGCATTATTTACTAAGCATTTTGATTTTGACATAAAGCAGTTTAATCATAGACATGCTTACCCTGCTTTCTTATGCTATACAGAAGAATTAGTTGTTTTGTTGGAAAAAATATATGCAGAGAATCAGAAGCTATTGGTATTGCTTAATAAGACTCCTGATGTTGTACTGAAGCAGTTCTGTCTACTCTGTATTATTGATGAGGTGAAAGCCAGCAATGATATAGAAGGAAATCACAGTACAAGGCGCGAATTGCGTGAGGCTATGGAAAACATAAGCAATAAAAATCGTTTTGTAAGCACTATGAATAAGTATAAAATGCTGTTGTCTGAAAACGAAATAAATTTTTCAAGTGCTAAAGCAGTAAGGGCATTTTATGATGAATTTGCTCATAAAGAGGTTATAGAAAATAATCCATCCAACGAACTTGATGGAGAAATTTTTCGGCGTAACCTCGTGGATATTGATTCAGGTACAGGCAAGACAATTCATAGAGGCATGTATCCAGAAGAAAAGGTTATAGGCTATATGGAAACTGCTTTGGAAGTATTCAATGCTCATGATATTCCTGTGCTGATAAAAAATGCAGTATTTCATTATATGTTTGCCTATATTCATCCATTTTATGATGGCAATGGACGCACAGCTAGGTTTATGGCTTCTTATGGAATGTCTAAAAATCTACATTATACGGTATGTCTAAGACTATCAGTAGCTGTAAAGAAAAACACAAAGAAGTATTATAAGATGTTTGCCAATGCTGATGCAGAATTAAATCGAGGAGATTTAACACCCTTTGTTATTGAATTTTTAGAATTTGTATATCAGGCGGTTATAGATACACAGAGATTGTTGGAACGCAAGCTAAAGCAATTTGTTGCCAATGTCAAAGTCTTGAAAGATATAACTGATGATGATATAACTTCCAAGATGTATGTGCTTTTATTTCAAGCCAGTATTTTATATGGTCAGGGCTTGACTGTTGCCCAGCTTGAAAAACAACTGGGCAAAAGTAGAAATACCATTATGACTAGGTTTAGCAAAATTCCCAAGGAACATATTATTGTAAATACTGTCAAAAAGACAAATTATTACAAGCTTAATTTGTTGCTTTTCAGGCAACAGAAAAGCTAGGTTACATTAGCTACTATGTTATCTTCATGGCTGAATGATGTATTAAAAAAATACATAAATATTATATTGTGAAGAAGGATGTAAAAAATTATGGATGATAGAAAAAAGAAGGATAAGAGGGCTATAGCTAAAAACGAGCACAAGGGGAGTAAGCTGGAGTATATGTCCAAGAGAAATCGCCCTCAGAAGGATAGGCGTACTGGGGAAAAGGTGGCAAAATCTGCCCCTTTGGATGTGGTGGAACTGCCAGAGGACATGGTGGCTGGGCGGAATGCTGTTATGGAAGCTTTGAAGGGCAGCCGCAGTGTCAACAAGCTGATTATTGCCAACGGCAGCACTGAAGGCTCTATTAAGGAAATCATTGCTGTAGCCAAGGACAAGGGTGTCAATATACAGTATTGGGACCGCAGCAAGCTGGATAGTATTGCCAGAGGTATTCGTCATCAGGGTGTACTGGCTCAGGTAGCTCCAGTACAGTATGCAGAGCTGGAGGATATTTTGCAGGTGGCTAAGGATAGAAATGAGCCTCCATTTATTGTCCTTTTAGATGAGCTGGAGGATCCCCACAATCTGGGCGCTATTCTGCGTACAGCAGATGCAGCCGGTGTGCATGGGGTGTTGATTCCCAAGCACAGAAGCTGTCCACTTTCCGCTACGGTAGCCAAAACCTCTGCCGGAGCGGTGGAGCACGTGCCAGTAGCCAGAGTTGGCAATCTGGTGCAGACCATCAAAAAGTTGAAGCAGGAGGGCCTGTGGGTGGCTGCTGCCGATATGGATGGCAAGGATTATTACGACACCGATTTGACTGGCCCACTGCTTTTGATTATTGGCAGTGAGGGACAAGGGGTAGGCCGTCTGGTAAAGGAGCAGTGTGATTTTGTTGTTCGTATTCCGATGGTAGGCAAAATCAATTCCTTGAATGCCTCTGTGGCAGGTTCCATTTTAATGTATGAGGCTATGAAGCAGCGCCGCAAGGCTATGAATTAATATTTGGCAGAGATGTAAGGAAAAGGGGATTTGTATGAGAAAAAAGCCAAGGGAGCATTATATAGTAGATGGCTACAATGTTATCAATCTCTGGCCTGAGCTTACAGCTCTGCGCAATGATTTGTCAGAGGCCAGGGACAAGCTGGTGCACATGCTGGCAGAATATGGAGCCTACGAGAAGTACGATATGACCGTGGTTTTCGATGCTTTATTTACAGCAGACGATGAACGTGTGGAGCAGGTAAACAAGCATTTAGAGGTAGTTTACACTGGCAAGGGAGAAACAGCAGATAGCTATATTGAGCGGCTGGCCTATGATTCTGTGCGCATGGGGCGCGAGGTTCATGTAGTTACCTCAGATGGAGCAGAGCAAGCTGTGATTTTGGGGGCAGGAGCCTATCGTCATCCTTCTGGGGAATTTCATCGCATGGTGAAAAGAGCAAAAAAAGAAATCAAAGACAAATATCTGGGCAAGGTGGTTTTGCCCATCTCCAGAAATGAAATCGGTTCCCGTATAGATGCAGAAACCCTGGCCAAATTGGATGCTCTGCGGAAATCAAAATAAGCAAAAAGCTCCTCTAGGTGGTGTAATGACTTGACTCACACTGCCTAAGGGCGGTATAATCAAATTTGAATCAATCGTCAGGGCATTGTCCCGGCAACTCATGATATATGGAGGAAATGGCGGATGGAGAATGGCCTGATCAGCGAGGAAGCAGCAGAGAAGCTCTTTGGTGGACTCACTGATGAAGAAATAATTGCACAAATCAAGGATAATGAAGACGATATCGCCATGTATTATCTGATAAGTAAGTACAGAAAATTTGTCAGAGCCAAGGCTAGATCGTATTTTCTCATTGGGGCAGACAAGGAGGATATTATTCAGGAGGGCATGATTGGCCTGTACAAGGCGATTCGTGATTTTCGCTTGGATAAGCCGGCATCCTTTCATGCCTTTGCGGAACTGTGTGTTAATAGACAGATTATTACAGCTATTAAGACTGCTACCCGGCAGAAGCATATACCTCTTAATTCCTATGTGTCCTTGAACAAGCCTATATACGATGAGGACTCAGACAGAACCCTGCTGGATGTTTTATCCGGTATCCAGGTAGCAGATCCAGAGGAACTGATTATCAGCCAGGAGGAGTTCGTTGATATTGAAGCCAAGGTATTGGAGATTCTCAGTGATTTGGAATGGAAGGTTCTCATGTATTATCTGGATGGCAAATCCTATCAGGAAATAGCCAAGGATTTGCATCGTCATATTAAATCCATTGACAATGCCCTGCAAAGGGTAAAGAGAAAGCTGGAAAAGTATATGGAGTCTACAGATAATGAAGTTGACATTACAACCATATATAAAGGCCTTGCCAGTATGAAGCGCAAGGAAAGCGGTATGTTCGGCCTACATGGGCCGGAAGATTCATAGAGTATTATTGACAGGAGTGGTAATTTTGTTACTGCTCCTGTTTTATAATTGCTCTTTTTTAAAAGTATTATAAATATTCTTGTGATTTAGTACATCTTACTATAAATTAAAAGTATTTTAAAATAATGTCAGTCAATAGTATAATACATAAGTGCAAGTGTCCATATTAGAGGTATTAAATAAATTTTTTATATGATTTTAGGGAGGGAATATTATGGATGGTTATGTAGCATTGGGTATCATGTTTGTTTTAGCCTTTGCCTTTCCAGTTTTTCCGCTGATTGTGGCACCAATTTTGCAGCCAAGACAGCCTACTGCTGAAAAGCAGATACCCTATGAGTGTGGTGTGGACACCATTGGCAAAACCAAGGTTAGATTTCATATAGGGTATTTTATGTATGCCTTGGTGTTTTTGCTTTTTGATGTGGAAACAGTATTTTTATACCCTTGGGCAGTAAAATACGGCCAGTTAGGCTTATTTGCCCTGTGTGAAATGCTGGTATTTGTAGGTATTCTGACTATTGGTCTGTGGTATGCCTGGAAGAAGGGAGCCTTGTCATGGAAATAGTAGATCTTGTGCCTCCTGAGCTGAAAAACAACGTCATTGTAACCAGCGTGGATGCTTTATTTAAGTGGGGACGAGCCAATTCTATCTGGCCATTATCCTCTGGCTTGGCCTGCTGCTCTATTGAGATGATGTGCGCAGCTGCCTCCAGATTTGATTTGGCAAGATTTGGCTATGAGGTTTTCCGCTCCTGTCCTAGACAGTCTGATTTGCTCATTGTAGCTGGTACTTTGACCTGGAAAATGACGCCTCCTTTGATTCGTCTTTACGAGGAAATGCCAAACCCTAAATATGTTATTGCTATGGGAAATTGCAATATTGGGGGCGGCCCCTTTGCCGATTCCTATTCAGTGGTAACGGGATTGGATCAGATTATGCCGGTGGATGTATATCTGCCAGGCTGTCCTCCTAGACCAGAGGCCTTAATTGATGCCATGCTGAAGCTGAAGAAGCGTATTCAGCATCCAGAGGCAGCGGCAGGCTCTGAGGAAAGAATGAATATGAGCAGGGAGAATCTGGAAAATATGATTCGTCCTATAGCCCCTGGGAAGGTGGAATAATATGGGAAGCTATTTGGAGATAAAATATCTGGAGGATCTGCAGCAGCAGTATGCCAGTGTTGAATTTGATAGTGAGCAGCCTGAGCCTCATATTTATGTAGGAACTGAGGATTTGCTGGCTCTTATGAAGGAGCTGCAGGAAAATCCTATTTGGGCCTTTGACCGTATGGCCAATATTACCTCTGTAGACTATAAGGAATATATTGAAATGGTCTATATGCTGTACTCCAGACGGTTTGACAAATGGGTTACAGTAAAATGCAAATTGGATAGGGAAAAGCCGGTAGTAGAGTCCATGACTCAGATATGGCCTGGTACAGAGTTTGAGGAGCGGGAAATCTTTGATTTGATGGGAGTGGAATTCCTGCATCATCCTGATTTGCGACGGATTCTCATGCCAGAGGATTATACGGCTTATCCGTTGAGAAAGGATTTTGTGCCTTTGCAGCCAAAGATTGAAGGGGGAGTGCTGAAATGGCTACAACCGAAAAGTTTGTCCTAAATATGGGCCCTCAGCATCCTAGTACCCATGGTGTACTCCAGGTACAGGTGGAGCTGGATGGAGAGAATATTGTAGGAGCCAAGCCTGTTATGGGCTATCTTCATAGAGGTATTGAAAAGCTGATGGAGTCTCGTACCTATCAGCAGTGTGTGCCTTTTACCGACAGACTGGATTATGTATCTTCCATGAACAATAATCTGGGCTTTTGTATGGCTGTGGAAAAGCTGGCAGGTATTGAGGTGCCAGAGAGGGCACAGTACATTCGTACTATCTGCTGTGAGCTGAATCGTATTGCCAGCCATCATGTATTTATCGGTTCCCTAACCAATGATTTAGGCTCTGCTACCGGTATGATTTATGCTTTCCGTGACAGAGAAAAGATTCTGGATTTGTTCAACATTATTTGCGGTGCCCGTATGACCTGTCATTATATTCGCATTGGCGGTGTAATTGCAGATGCTCAGGATGAATTTTTGCAGAAAACTGAGGAATTCATCAATTATGTACCGGAAATGCTGGATGAGTATGATAGATTGTTTACGGGCAACGAGATTTTTCAGAAGCGTATGCAGGGGACTTCCATTATTAGCAAGGAGGATGCCCTGCGATTTGGTATGTCTGGCCCCAATATAAGAGCCAGCGGCTGGGATTACGATATTCGCAAAATTGACAAATATGGTATTTATGGCAAGCTGGATTTTGATATTCCAGTAGGCAAAACCGGAGATAACTGGGATAGATATATAATTCGTCTTCAGGAGATTGTGGAAAGTGCCAAGATTATCCGTCAGTGTCTGGATAATATGCCAGATGGATCTTTTATGGCCAAGGTGCCCAAGATGTTGAAGCCGCCAAAGGGTGATGCTTATCATCGGGTGGAGAATACCCGGGGGGAGCTGGGCTTCTATATTGTCAGTGATGGCACCAACAAGCCCTATAGAGTTCATATTCGTCGTCCATCCTTCATTAATTTGCAGGCTTTGGACCATATGTGCAAGGGCATGGTGCTGGCTGATGCAGTTACGGCCTTTGCTACGATTGACCCGTTAATGGGTGAGGTTGACTGTTGATTTTGATAGGCAGGTGGAAAAATGCATAACGGAATATTATACCTTGCAGGCCAGAGCCTCAAGGAGCTGATGCTGCCTATTATTGGCAGCGAGCTAATAGTAAATCTGATTATGACACTGATTTGTATCGGCATCCTGTTTATGCTGGTGGCGGTTTCTGCCCTGGTATTTACGCTGGGTGAGCGAAAGGTTTGTGCCTGGATTCAGGTGCGTATCGGGCCAAATAGGGTTGGCCCCTGGGGATTGCTGCAGTCTACAGCGGATATGCTGAAGCTTTTGACCAAGGAGGATATTATTCCTCATGGGGTAGATAAATGGATGTGGGTTTTATCTCCAATCCTGATTTTTATTCCAGCAGCTATGGTTTATGCCCTGTATCCCTTTGATGATGGAGTTATTTTTGCAGATGTAAATATAGGATTGTTTTTGCTGATAGCTATTTCGGCTCAGTCGGTACTGCCTTTCCTAATGGGAGGTTATGCCTCTAATAGCAAATATGCTATGCTAGGGGGTATGCGTACTGTGGCACAGATGCTTTCCTATGAAGTACCTATGGTTATTGCCCTTATGGGTATTGTAATGATTACCGGCTCCTTGAAGATGAGTGCCATTGTAGAGGCCCAGAGCAATATCTGGTTCATCTTCCTGCAGCCTATAGCCTTTTTGATTTTTATGGTAACCTGTTTGGTGGAAAGCAATCGTCCACCATTTAATATGGTAGAGGGTGAGTCAGAGATTATTGCCGGACCTTTTACAGAGTATACCGGTATGCGCTGGGCCTTGTTCTTCCTGGCAGAGTTTGCCAATCTATTGTCCATTGGTATTCTCACTGCTACTCTGTTTCTGGGGGGCTGGCAGGGGCCTGATTTCCTGCCAGGTCAGCTGTGGTTCTGGATTAAGGCCTTTTTGATGGTCTTGATTTATCAGTGGATTGGCTGGACCTTCCCTAGAACCAGAATGGATACTATTTTGAGCTTTGGTTGGAAGGTGCTGCTGCCATTGGCCTTGGTAAATCTTTTGCTGACAGGCTTTGGCATTTATATCTTTAAATGGTTGTTATGATAGGAGGCTTCAAATATGTGGGGCAAAGGACTTGTAACAGGATTGAAGGTTACCTGGGACCACTTCTTTGGCAAAAAGGAAACCGTCTATTATCCTGAGGAAAAGCTGCCAATGACTGAACGCTTCCGGGGCGGTCATTTGATGCTGGATGTGGAAAAATGCATAGGCTGCAAGGTTTGTGCTATGAATTGTCCCAATGCAGCTCTAAAGCTGACAGTGGAGATGGACGAAAATAAAAAGCGTCATATGACTTCCTATGTTCATGATATTGGCCGTTGTATGTATTGTGATTTGTGCATTGAGTCATGTAATTTCAAGGCCCTGAAATGGGATCAAAATTATGAGGCTGCTACTTATTTCAAGGAAGATTTGATTTATGATGCAGTAGAGGAAGCAAAGAACAGGAGGGATGGCAATGAGTGAATTAGCTAGCCTTGTTGTATTTTGCCTTTTGGCTATGGTTATTCTAGGAACAGCTTTAGGAGTTGTGCTTAGCAATAATCTGGTACATAGTGCTCTTTTGATGACGGCCTGCTTTATTGGGGTAGGTATTATGTATATCACTCTGGAAGCAGATTTCTTGGGGGCAGTAGAATTTATGACCTACTCTGGTGGTGTAGCAATACTGATTGTTATGGGTGTTATGCTTACCCATCAAGGGGAGGGAGTGCCTTCCAATCCTTTTAATGGTCGAAAGATTTGGGCAGCGGCTTTGGCTGGTACCTTTATAGCGGTTATGGGCCTGGTATCTACCTTTGTTACTAGTTCCAACCAGGGAGGTTTTGTTTCAGAGGATACAGTAGGGGATTTGGCAGATATGATGCTGAATAGCTATATCCTGCCCTTTGAAATTGCTGCTGTTTTGCTTTTGGCTGCTTTGCTGGGAGCTATTATATTGGCGAAGGGAGATGAGGAGTCATGAGCATTGGTTTAACTCACTATCTGCTTTTGGCTGCTATGCTATTTGCCATTGGCATGTTTGGAGTGCTTTCCAAACGAAATATTATTGCTGTTTTGATGGGCATTGAGCTGATGCTGAATGCTGTGAATATTAATCTGGTGGCCTTTAACAGGTTTATGCCTGTTCACGATTTAACAGGCCAGCTAATGGCTCTTTTTGCCATTGTGGTTGGTGTAGCCGAGGTGGCTATAGGTATTGCCTTGGCCTTTAGGATTTATCGTGACAGGAATACCATTAATGTTGATGAGCTGAATCGGATGAAGGGATAGGAGGAGCTTGAATGTTTAATGAATTTGCCCTTGAACACGCTTGGCTGATTCCCTTGCTGCCAGCAATCTCCTTTGTGATTATCGGCATGGTAACCCGTTCCTATGGCAAGCTGTCTGCTGCTATTGCTGTAAGCATGAGCACTATCAGTTTTTTGCTGGCGGTAGGGGTAACCTTGGCTGTAGTGGCTGGCAATATTACAGTTGATGCGCCATTTGTCCAGAAGCTTTCCTGGTTCCATATTGGCAGTGTCAACATCTCCATGGGTGTTCTTATTGATCCACTTACGGCTATGATGCTGATGGTGGTTACTACTGTATCCCTGCTGGTGCAGATTTATTCCTGTGGTTATATGGAGGGAGATCCTGGCTATGGCCGTTTCTTTGCCTTCCTTTCCCTGTTTGCTGGTTCTATGCTGGGCCTGGTGCTGGCTGTAAACTTCCTGCAGATGTATTTTTTCTGGGAGCTGGTGGGTTTGTGCTCCTACCTTTTGATTGGCTTCTACTATTACAAGATTTCTGCTAGAGAAGCAGCCAAAAAGGCCTTTATGACTACCCGTGTAGGTGACTTTGGCCTGCTTTTGGGCATTCTGCTTTTGCAGCTGACCTTTGGCACCTTGGACTTTATGGAACTGCAGCAGCTGGTGCCTATATATGTTATGCATGGTGGCGCAGGTTTCCTGACCATTATTGCCCTGCTGTTGTTCGTAGGCCCTATTGGCAAATCTGGCCAGTTCCCTCTCCATGTGTGGCTGCCAGATGCTATGGAGGGACCAACTCCGGTATCTGCTTTGATTCACGCAGCTACTATGGTTGTAGCTGGTGTTTATCTGGTAGGCAGAGCCTTTTTCCTCTTTAGCCAGCTGCCTGCTGTTATGACGGTAATTGCCTGGTTAGGCGGTTTTACAGCTATTTTTGCCGCCAGCATTGCCATTACCCAGCGGCCTATTAAGAGAATTTTGGCATATTCCACCATTAGCCAGCTGGGTTATATGATGCTGGCCTTAGGGGTAGGCTCTCTTACCTCGTCCTTTTTCCATTTGATGACTCATGCCTTTTTCAAGGCTATGCTGTTCCTTAGTGCTGGTGCTGTTATGCATGCTATGGCAGAGGAGGCAGATATTTTCAAGATGGGCGGTCTGAGGAAGAAGATGCCTGTAACCTTTGCAGCTATGACCATTGGCGTATTAGCTATTTCTGGTATTCCGCCTTTTGCTGGTTTCTTTTCCAAGGATGAGATTCTGGCAGCAGCGGCTCAGGTAAGTCCAGCCTTGTATATTCTGGCAACCATTACAGCCTTTATGACAGCCTTCTATATGGCTCGTCTGCTGTTTGTGGCCTTTATGGGACAACCAGCCAATCAGGAGGCCTATGACCATGCCCATGAGGTGGGCTGGTTTATGCGGGTGCCATTGATTGTGCTGTCTGTACTGTCTGTAGTTAGTGGTATCTGGGCTCACATGGCAGGCTTTGGTGATTGGGTGCGCTTCGGTGCACCAGCTCATGAGGGCATGAATCTGATGATTGCTGGTACTTCCACCCTGTTGGCAGTAATTGCTCTTGCCTTGGCTTGGAAGGTTTATGTGGCCAAAAGCTGGAATGCAGATGCCCTTGCTGAAAAATGGGGTGTGCTGTATCAGTTTAGCTTCCACAAATTCTATATTGATGAAATCTATGCAGCCTTGATAAAATTCTTTGTGGATGGTATTGCCAAGGTACTGTATTGGATTGATGTACATATTGTGGATGGCATTGTCAATGCTCTGGGCGGCTTGGTACGGGCTGTTAGTGAGATGCTGAGTCCGGCAGAAAATGGCCAGGTTCAGAGCTATGCCGGTGTATATCTCTTTGGTGTGATTGTTTTGCTGGCTTATGGAGTATATTATGCTTCTAAGCTGATGGCTATGCTGGGAGGTGCTTTCTGATGGAGAACTTTCCATTGTTGACAACGGTTCTGCTGGCACCTATTTCAGCGGCTTTATTGCTTTGCTTTGTATCTGCTCAGGCAAAGGAATCTGTGCGGGTAATCTGTGCAGCGGCTATGACTGTGGCTCTGGTGCTGACAGTTTATGCATTCTTTAGCTATGATATGTCGGTTGGGGGAATGCAGTTTACGGAGGATGTTCCTTGGATAAAGGATTTGGGGGTACATTATGCTCTGGGAGTTGATGGTATTTCCCTGCCTATGCTGCTTTTGACAGATTTGATAGGCTTGGCAGCTGTGTTTAGCTCCTGGAGTATTACGGAGCGCCCCAAGGAGTTCTATATTCTCCTGATGATTCTCATTGCTGGTGTAACTGGTACCTTTATTGCCAGGGATTTGTTTATCTTCCTGCTGTGCTATGAGGTTGTGGTTATTCCTATTTATATCATGGTTATTATTTGGGGCTCCACCAAGAGGGTTAGCAAGGAATATGCTGGTATGAAGCTGACCATTTATCTGTTGATGGGTTCTGCCTTTATGCTGGTTGGCGTGGTGGCTTTGTATTTGCAGGCCTTTCCACCAGAGATGCGTACCTTTGATATGCAGGCCTTGGCGGCTGCAGCTCAGGCTGGACATTTCAGCGAGGAGTTTCAGATTTTTGCCTTCATGCTGCTCTTGATAGGCTTTGGCTCTCTGCTGTCCATGTTCCCATTCCATAGCTGGTCTCCAGATGGTTATGCTGGTGCGCCAACAGCGGTTTCTATGATTCACGCTGGTGTACTGAAAAAAATCGGTGGCTATGGCTTGATTCGTCTGGGACTGTTGATACTGCCTTTGGGAGCAAAATTCTGGGCGCCTTTGATTGCGGGGCTGGCTATTATTAATGTTATGTATGCAGCCTATATTGCCTTGGCTCAGCATGATTTGAAGTATGTTATTGGTTATTCCTCAGTGTCCCATATGGGCTATGTGCTGTTGGGCTTTGCTGCCCTTAATGTGGTATCTGTCAGCGGTGCTGTGGCCAATATGGTGGCTCATGGTGTTATGAGTGCTTTGTTCTTTGCCATGATTGGCTATGTTTATGAAAGAACACATTTGAGAAGCGTTCACGAGCTGAGGGGCTTGGCCCATCAGATGCCAAGGGTAGCTACTGGCTTTATGCTGGCAGGTATGGCTTCCCTGGGCTTGCCTGGCCTGATTGGCTTTATGCCAGAGTTTACGATTTTTGTTGGCTCCTTTGGGGTATATCCGGTTTTTGCGGTGATTGCTATTTCTGGCATTATCTTTACCGCCCTTTACACCCTGAGAATGTTGGCCAAAATTCTCTTTGGACCAAGGGATCAGCGCTTTGATTACTTCCAGGATGCCAAGGGTGTGGCTATGATGCCTTTGATTATCCTAGGTGTGGCCCTGGTGGGCTTTGGTATATTCCCACAGCTTTTGATGGGGATGGTAGGCTCTGGCACAGAACAGCTGGTGCCGCTGTTGGATCAGCTTTCTGATGCATCAGCCATGTTAGGAGGTGTCAGATAATGAATTTTGCGGTGATTAGTACAGAAATATTTATTCTTTGTCTGGGCCTTTTTGCCATTGTCATGGATTTGGTCCTGCCAGCTAAGGAATCCCACAAATCTATAGGAGCTGTGTTGATTTTTGCCCTGACAGGCTGGTTCCTCTATATGTTCACCTTGTATCAGGGGCCTTTGAATCCTATGGAGCCAGAAGCCATGGCTGTTATTGCTGACAAATTTTTCTATCAGGGTATGTATTTTGTGGATAATTATGCATTGTTTTTCAAGCAGATGTTTATTTTGGCCACAGTATTTACCATGCTGTTTGCTAGTGATTATGTTCAGTCCGTACTGCGGTACAAGGGAGAGTTTTATGCTCTGCTGTTAATGGCACTGCTGGGTATGTGTGTGCTGGCTTCTGCTACGGATTTCCTTACCATGTTTATTGGTCTGGAGCTGATGACCATTTCCTTCTACATTTTGACAGGTGCCAGAATGAGCTCCAAGGATTCCAGCGAGGCAGCCGTAAAGTATTTGATTATTGGCTCTGTATCCACAGCTACTATGCTTTATGGTATTAGTCTGGTTTATGGTGCTACTGGCAGTATTCAGTTCTTTGAGGTGTGCCGTAATCCTCATTTGTTCTTCCCATTGGGGATTGCCGGGATTACGATGGTCCTGATTGGCTTCTTCTTTAAGCTGTCTATTATACCCTTCCATATGTGGGCGCCGGATGTTTATCAGGGGGCACCAACTCCTATTACGGCTATGCTGGCTATGGGCTCCAAGGCAGCAGGTATTGCCGCCTTTATGCGGGCGCTGTATGTGGCATTCCCAATGCTGGGAATGTACTGGCTGCCTTTGCTGGCTGTGCTTTGTGCTATCTGCATGATTTTTGGCAATATTATGGCTATGAAGCAGAAGGATGTTAAGCGTATGCTGGCTTATTCCTCCATTGCGCAGGCAGGCTATATGATGGTGGGTATTATTGCTGCAGATACAGCCGGCATGAAGGCTACCATGTTCTATGCTGTCTTATATGTATTTGCCAATGTAGGCGCCTTTGCGGTGCTGGCAGTGGTGGAGGCACAGAAGGGAAGTACTACCCATCGGACGATGAATGGGCTAGCCCAGTCTGCTCCTGTGCTGGCAGCGGTAATGACTATTTCCCTGCTGTCTATGGCAGGCATACCACCAACAGCAGGCTTTGCGGGCAAGCTGTATCTCTTTACAGCGGTTGTAGATCAGGGATATTTGTGGCTGGCCTTTGTAGGCTTCGTTATGTCCATGATTTCCGTATATTATTATTTGCTAGTAGCCAAGGCTATGTATCTAGGCAAATGGGATGGTAGCAAGCTGAATATCTCCGGCACTACCAGAGCAGCAGTTGTACTCAGTGTCCTGGCCACTATCCTTATAGGTGTATGGCCAGAAAAGCTGGCCGAGCTAACCAATCTAGCTGCAAATACCTTTTTGCATTGAGGAAATGAAAATTTAATAAAAATAAAAGGATGAGCGTCTTAGGGGGCCCATCCTTTTTTTGACTTATAGTCTGTCATATTATTTTATGGTGGAAAAAGCATGGCAAGAAAGTTGCTAATATACTATGAAAAAATGCAAAATTTACATAGTTTCTAGAGTATTACCCTAAAAACTAAAAAAATTCATACTTTCTAAGGTACTACACTATAAGAGACTGGTGGAATAAAAGTATACAGTTTGTGTATAATATAAATATATATTAGTATTCTATGTTTATATTATTAATATATAGGCATATAAAAATTAAAATATTTCAGAATACTGCTTTACTGCAAGTAGAGTTTATGATAAAATTTATTTGAGGGAGGTGGTGCTGGTGGGAAATAGGGCAAGGATTCGGCAGGATGCCATGAGTCTAAATCCTATAGATGATGCATTGTTTCAGAAGATGGCGGAGGATAGGGGATTCTGTCAGGAAATATTGCAGGTTATTTTGAATGATAAGGCTTTACAGGTTATGGATAATGTTCCGCAATTTATGCTGAAAAATTTGCAGGGGCGTTCCTGTATTTTGGATGTTAAATGCACCTTGGGTGATGGAAGAATTGTCAATGCCGAAGTGCAAAAATCCGATAATGATGATCATCAACGGCGAGTGCGATACAATGCTGCCTTGTTGACAGCTAATATTGCAGAGCCGGGGGATAGATTTAAGGCAATTCCAAATGTAGTAGTGGTATTTATATCTAAATTTGATATGTACAAGTCTGGCAAAGCGTTGTATCATGTAGATAGGATTATTCGGGAAAATGGGACAATGGTGGATAACGGTTTTTCAGAATTATATGTTAATGCTGAGGTGCAGGATGATTCGGATGTTGCCAGGTTAATGGATATATTTACCAAGCATGATGCATACGATGATGAAATGTTTCCTATTACATCAAAACGCAAGCGGCTGTTTAAAACCACAGAGGAAGGAGTGAATGAAATGTGTGAGGTTATTGAGAAATATATAGCTGAAGGACGTAGCGAAGGACGGTTTGAGGGAAAGGCAGAGGATATAAGGAGTTTGATGGAGTCCATGAGTCTGACAGCAGAGCAGGCTATGAAAGCTTTAAAGATACCAGCAGGAGAATTTGGCAAATATATGACTTTACTGTGATTGATTTAGAAATTAAGGATGCATAAAGAAATATAAACAAAAAGATTAGCACTTGACTTTAACGGGGGGCTAGTCTTTTTTATTTTATCAAGTGCCTTGCTAGAGGAAGTATTATAATGAGGTGTTTGATGGTCAATGAGTACAACCATTAAAATATTCATTTAAAAGCAGGAATTTACTACTGTATGTAGAATATATTTATTTAGATGTTTATATGAAGTAATATGGTGGTAGCTATGGAAGAAATAAAAAGAAGAATTATTTTAGCAGGACTTTTGCATGATATTGGCAAGCTGGTGTACAGGGCCAAAAGAATGCCGGAAAATCATTCTAATCTAGGGGTTGAATTTCTTAGTGAATACATGGAGAAGGGGGAGGATATCCTGCGAGCTGTAAAATATCATCATAGTACAGCTTTGTGCAATGCTAATTTACAGGCCGATGATATCAGCTATCTTATTTATGAGGGTGACAATATTGCTTCTGGTAGTGATAGACGAGCTAACGAGAGTAGTGAAGGTGGCTTTAACATAGAGGCTCCGCTAGAATCTGTATTTAATGTTTTTGCTGGAAATGATAAATGCAAAAAGGGATTCTATCTTCGTGGACTTTTGGAGGATGATGCTAAAATGCTTTATCCAGCAGAACTCCAATCAATTAAGGCCTCTACGGAAAAATATCAAGAGTTGCTGAATACGCTTGTAAGTAATTTTCGTCAAAAATCCGTCGATAATATGGAGCCAAATGAATTACTGCAAATTTTAGAAGCAATAGGCAGTTATATTCCTTCAAGCACAGCTAAAGGAGAAGTGGCAGATATATCATTATATGACCATATGAAATTGACAGCAGCCTTAGCTATTTGTCTATATGATTATTTGCATTCCAAGGGTATACACGATTACAAGTCCTACTGCTACGGAACAAAGCAAAAGGAATTAAGGAAGGAAAATACTTATTTATTGGTATCCGGTGATATATCAGGGATACAGGATTTTATCTATACAATTCCATCCAAGGGAGCTTTGAAAAGTCTGAGAGGACGATCCTTTTATTTAGAATTGTTGATGGAAAATGTTATTGATGAGTTGCTGGAACGACTAGATTTAAATAGGTGTAATCTTATCTATAACGGAGGCGGTAATTTTTATCTGTTATTGCCTAACACAAGTCAAGTGTTGGCAGAATTAGAAAATGTACAAAATATTATCAATCAATGGTTTTTGGAAAAATTTGGTACAAGATTATATATAGCTATAGGCTGGGCTCCTTGTGCAGCCAATGATTTTATGGTTAACAGCGGTAATGCTTTGGGTAGCATTTATAGCAAAGCTAGAAGTATGATAGCTGTACAAAAGCATAGAAGATACAATGCCTATCAGTTGGGGCAGTTATTTCAGCCTCATAGCCAGATAAATGCCGTTAAGGATGGTGCTCGGGAATGTAGTATTTGTCATACATCATCAACAAATTTATCTCTATATGGCGATGCAGAAGAAACATGGGCTTGTGATATGTGCTGTAGTCTGCGAAATTTGGGAGAAGAACTGCTTAAGTATGATGTATTGGTAGTGCTGGATAAAATGCCAGATACTAAGCAAAAATGTGTAGAATTGCCTTCATTGCAGGGAAAAAGATATTTGATGGCTATAGCAGAGAAAGAAGTTTCGCAATTATCCAATATAAAAAGAATTTATGTCAAGAATCTCATATATACAGGACAGCAAATGGCTACTCGGCTGTGGATGGGAGACTATATTACGGTATCAGGTACTCATACTATGGAGCTAGAAGAATTGGCCAAGCTGTCAGGGGGCGACAAACAGGCTTCAGGCATAGACCGTTTAGGAGTTATGCGGGCTGATGTGGATAATTTGGGTGCTGCTTTTATGGCAGGCTTTCCTGAGCAATATGCCACACTAGGTCGTAGTGCTGCTTTAAGCAGGCAGCTTTCCTTGTTCTTCAAAAGATATATAAATAATCTTTGTGGCGGTGAGATAAATGGTATGAATGAGGATGAATACCACAAATTTGCTATTTTTGCAGTTCAGCCCCATAAACAGAGAAATGTGCATATTATATATTCTGGCGGAGATGATATGTTTATTGTAGGCGCTTGGGATGATTTATTGGAATTATCAGTGGATATCCGAGAGGCATTTAGGCGTTTTACCAATAACAAGCTAAGTTTTTCTGCTGGTATAGGCATATTTGATAGTAAGTGTCCTATTTCAGAAATGGCACGGGGAACGGGGCTATTGGAGAGTACAGCTAAGGACAATCCGGGCAAGGATAGTATTGCTATGTTTGGTATCCCATCTGCTGAAAGTCATGCCAGCTATACAACCGCCAGTTATGGGTGGGAGGAGTTTGTTCAGCAGGTATGCGGAGAAAAATTAACATTCTGTCAGCGATATTTGGGATATGCTGGGAATGAAGCTGTGAATAGATTGCCGGCAGGTAAAGGTGTGCTTTACAGGATGCTGAACTTGTTGAATGAATCCAGAGACAATATTAATCTAGCAAGATTTGCCTATATGCTAGGTCGAATGGAGCCATCAAAGGATTCACCAGCCTATGATAGTTATGCAAAAGTTAGAGAGAAACTCTATGGATGGTATCAGGATAAAGCGGACAGAAAGCAATTAATGACAGCTTTGGAATTGATTATCTATCGCATACGGGAAAAGGGGGAATAATTTCTTATGGAAAATAAGGATATAGTGCGAAAAGCAGAAAATGTAATAAATTTATTAAAACGCCCAAATAGAAGGGGAGATTTGGTAATCACCCTGAAAACAAATCAGATAAGGAAGTTTTTGACAGCAGTAAATATTACGGCTAATAAGGTGTCAATATATCGTTATAAGTATCCGCAAAACAAACAGTTATCAGATGAATTGGCAGATGAAATACGGTATTTGCAGGTTAAATTAGTTTATCAGGCAGGTCGTGATAAAGTAGTTAAGGATTTTATAGATAAGGCAGAATTATTGACATTGGTCAAAGGAATCGGTAATAGTATTGTCAAATTTGAGGAATTTTGTCGATATGTAGAAGCCCTGGTGGCTTATCATAAGTATTATGGAGGTAAGGATGCATGATTAAGGAAAATCGTATTAGGTCTCTTAAAGGCAAGATTAAGATTTCTGCTGTTCTGAAGCTGGAAACAGGACTGCATATAGGTTCCTCTAATGATTTTGCACCTATAGGTGCGGTGGATAGCCCTTTCATTCGTGATCCTTATACCAAACAACCTATTATACCGGGCAGTTCCATAAAGGGAAAAATTAGGACTCTGTTAGCACGCAGTATGTCTAATTCAGAATGGCTGAATGACATAGATCAGGATTGTGAAAAAATCAAAAATCTTTTTGGCACAGCAGAAAAAAATGCCCCAAGAGCATCAAGATTACAATTTTCTGATCTTGCTATTACGGCAGCAAGCTTGGAGAATCTGGAAGCCATGGATTTGGATACTTATATTGGTGAGATAAAATTTGAAAATTCAATTAATAGAATCACGGCTATAGCAAATCCTAGGCAGATAGAAAGGGTTCCAGCAGGTACGGAATTTTCTTTTAGTGTTGTATATAATGTTGAAGATGAAGAAAGCATAAAGGAAGATATTCAGTTGTTAGCAGACGGTATCAATCTGTTACAGTTAGATTATTTAGGCGGTCATGGCTCTAGAGGCTACGGACGAGTGTCATTCCGAGATTTTGCTGTGGAAGCATTTTCTCTGGATAGAGATTATGGGAAGCAGCTTGCCGATATGACTCAGGAATTAACAACTATCTTAGAAGGATGCTGTTGAATATGGGGTATTATCTTTATCAATTGGCCTTTGATGGCCCAATACATTTTGGTGATTCGTCTCAGGGAGGCGGTCTGGAAAGAACAAGTTGGGAATATCCGGCAGATAGATTATTTAGCAGCCTTTGCTGTGAGTTGGCTCAGCAGGGGTATCAGGACAGGTTGGCAGAACTTGTCAATCTGGTAAAACAGGGAGAGTTTCAGCTATCTGACTTGTTTCCTTATCAGCTTGGAGAAAAGGAAGAATTGGAATTATTTTTGCCGGTGCCCTATATTTATGTAATAAGGCAGGAGCAATATAAGTCCCTTAATATGGAAGAGGCGCGTAGGTTTTCGGCCATACGCAAGAAAACCAAGAAAATGTCTTTTTGCCGTATATCAGAGTTGTCTGAATGCTGTAGGTGCATTAGGCAAGGAGAAATGTTTCAACCTCAATGGCAGCCTAAATTAGGGGAGACTGTGATTAATGAAAGAGTGAATTGCCGTGGAGAGCAATCCTTGCCCTATTATGTAGCAGGCAATGTTTTTGCTCAAGGAGCTGGTCTCTATCTGCTGGTAAAAATGCCAGAGGAATGGGAAGATTTCTTTAGCAGATTGTTGCGATCTCTTGGTATGTCAGGCATTGGAGGTAAGAAAAGCAGCGGTTATGGAGCATTTCATTTGGATGATGATAGCTTGAATTTGGCAGAAGTTGCAGATTTTTATCAGGATACGCAAATATTGCTGGAAATGCTGACAGGGGATAGTGGCAAATATATGAGTATATCTTCTTTGATACCAGAGGAGCAGGATATAGAGTCACTGCAGGAAGGAAGCTATAGATTGGGGAAATCCAGTGGATTTACAGATGGTATCAAGAGAAATAGTGTTTATATGGTCAAGTCTGGAGCTTGTCTAAACAAGGCTGCAGCGGGAGCGTTAATGAAAGTTGGCGTATCAGAGGGACACGATATTTTGCGATATGGCAAGGGAATGTATGTGAGGTTGAATCTATGAAGGATTTTATAGATAGCAGGGAATACAGGCTTACTTGTATATCACCTGTACACATAGGCAGTGGAGAAACATTCAAAGCCTTTGAATATCTCTATGATAGAAAAAATAAAAAGGTTGGCTTTATTCAGGAGGAAAAATGGCAAAAAATGCTGCTGAGGCATAATTTACTGCAGGATTTTTTTGCTTTGCTGAAGAATACAAAGCAAGGGTGTGCAAATTTATTGGAATGGTTGCGAAGACATAATGTGCCCGAAAAAGAAATCTGGGATACTGTCAAGAGAACAGCATTGAACAAGTCTGATGTGTCTGATAGCAAAAATACCCTAAATGATATCTGTGTTGCTTCTTCTCTGGCAGATGGTTCTCTATATATTCCCGGCAGCAGTATCAAGGGAGCCTTGCGGACAGGAATTCTTTATAGTATATTGCAGCGTAAAAATCTAGGGGAACAGCTGGCAAGGGAAATTTCTAATATTATGGAGAATGGTAATATTAAGAAAGATTTGTCCAATTTGGCGAAGAAGAAAGAAAAACAGCTACTGGATTACAGAAGGCCTGTAGAAGGAAAAGATGATGTTTTGCTCAAAGTGCTTTCTGGGTTAGTAGTAGGCGATGCTCATCTGCTGAAGCCAGCCAATTCTGTGATTTTGCAAAAGGTCGATGTAAGTACAGGAACAGCTAAAAATGGGTATCATATGTCTGAGCATCCTATATCCTTGTTTAGGGAATGTATTCCGGCAGGGGCAGAATTTTCCCTGCGTATATCCCTAGACAAAAAATTGCTGTCATACTGTAAGCTTGGTTCCCTACAAGAAATTTTGGCATATTGCAGGGAGTATTTGCAACAGGGGTTGGCACTTCAGCAACAAGTATTTGGAGCTTTCTATAAAGGAGCTTTTAAGGAGGCTCAGCAGGCGGATTTTTCCCTGGGCGGTGGCACAGGATTGCTGCAAAAAAGCATTTGGTATAGTTTGTTTTCTGATGAAAGACAGGCCGAATGGTATCTAAAACAACTTTTGGATTGCAGTTTTAGGAAACATGACCATAGGCATCAGGACAGAAAAATTTCTCCTCGTACCTTGAAGCTGGCTGTTACAGGTAGTCAAAAGCAGATCATGGGCTTGTGCCGTATGGAGGAGATATAAGGTGTCAGATTTGCATCAGATTGAACTTGCTTTGAGATTGCCTGAGGGGTTGAAGATTCATTCCTCTATGGGTTCAGTATTTCATGGCATGATGATGGATGTTTTGGGGCAGGAGGTTGCACAATGGCTCCATGAGGAAAAATCCTGCCGCCCCTTTAGTCAATGTGTATATTATAATCGTGATCTAAATGTACCAGTATGGCGGTTGTCTAGCTTGACTCAATCAGCTGATGAGAGTATAGTTATGCCTATTTATCAACTGATTGGCAGGGAAGTATTTTTAAAGCAAAAGAAAATATCAGTAGAATTGTTGGAGGTGGTACAGGAAAGAAAATGTAGTTATCAGGAGCTGATGGATAGAATTTTTCTGGAGCAGGAGCATCTAAATGGTGGCCGGTTGGAGTTTATTAGCACAGGCAGTTTCAAAAGAGAGGGGCAGTATGTAATTTTGCCGGAACTGTATCTGATATTTCAAAGCCTTATACAGAGGTGGAATAGCTGCTGTGCCAAGGCTGCTATTATGTCTGAGGATTTGGAACATCAACTGGCAGACCATTGTCATATTAGTCGCTATAATCTTCGCTCACAAAAATATTCTGTGAATGCTAGCAATATTTATGGCTTTTGTGGTAATATGGATTTAAGATTTTCTGGTAATGATATGGTAAGGCGGCTTATGGAGCTGCTCTTATACTATGCAGGTTTTGCTGGTATAGGCGTAAAAACTGCTTTGGGAATGGGAGCAGTGGAGTATGTGGAGCGAAATTCCCGCCGTTGCCCATGAATATTGGGATGTTGAGTGGTAAGGGGAAGGATGTTCCAGAATGTGTATATGAATTTGCTTTCCCAACCGCACATAGCTATATGAGACCAGGAAATAAGCCATTATTCAGAGGTAGTATTAAAAATCATAATCCCCGTAAGGGGACGGAAACCCCCTTTTCTGTACACTTGATTAACTTGACTATGATTTAAATTAAAAATCATAATCCCCGTAAGGGGACGGAAACTGGTTACTACCTCATAAGGGTTTATACCAGAATTTACCATAATTAAAAATCATAATCCCCGTAAGGGGACGGAAACATCATGGTCGAACCCACGCAATCCATTATGCCAAGCCATTAAAAATCATAATCCCCGTAAGGGGACGGAAACTAGCCAAATCAGTATCCATTAATAAATGATTCACTGCAATTAAAAATCATAATCCCCGTAAGGGGACGGAAACTATTATGAAATTTCAGTATTATATTAATAGTTCTTTGCTTCGAATTAAAAATCATAATCCCCGTAAGGGGACGGAAACTTTACTTGATGATTAATAACTCTATAAGTAATATAATAATTAAAAATCATAATCCCCGTAAGGGGACGGAAACCCCCGCAAGAACTGCTATTGTTACTGTTTTGGCATCCAATATTAAGAAACATAATCCCCGTAAGGGGACGGAAACATCTACCATCCTAATGCTGATTGTGGCAGGACTAGGAATTAAAAATCACAATCCCCGTAAGTGGACGGAAACACCCCAGCTTCGCTACTACTTCGTTAAGCTGCTCCAATTAAGAATCATAATTCCCGTAAGGGGACGGAAACACTTTTTCATCAATAGAATGTATCAAATTATCAAATCTAAATTAAAATCATAATCCCCGTAAGGAGACGGAAACATATTGATTATATCGTCTTCATCTAATTCATATTGACTTTAAAAATCACAATCCCCGTAAGGGGACGGAAACCATTCATACTCCAGGACGATTGCAACCATAACTTCATGGTTTAAAAATCACAATCCCCGTAAGGGGACGGAAACAATATGGTTTACTAGCACGAATATTAACATACTTCATTATTAAGAAACATAATCCCCGTAAGGGGACGGAAACTTTGAAGGTTTTTAGGTTTGTTACCTCCCTTAAATCGTGAACATTAAGAAACATAATCCCCGTAAGGGGACGGAAACCTTTTGGGTAATATCAGCGCGTTCACTGTCACTTAAGACCTCGAATTAAAAATCATAATCCCCGTAAGGGGACGGAAACTCCTCCTCTTGTTCGTCTTTGTTTTCATTTTTTTAGCAATTAAAAATCATAATCCCCATAAGGGGACGGAAACACTATTAGAGAAGTTCTATTAGCATTAAAACGGATATCTAAAAAATCACAATCCCCGTAAGGGGACGGAAACAATTTCATGAGCTTGTCAAGGGCGGTTCTGAACTCGTCAGACAATTAAAAATAACAATCCCCGTAAGGGGACGGAAACGTCAAGAACTGTTTTCAGTATTTGCAAAATTATCAACTGAATATTAAAAATCATAATCCCCGTAATGGGACGGAATAATATATTTTTGTATGAACGGAGAATGTTTATGAGTTATGTATATTTGACAGAAGAAAATGTTAAATTACAGAAAAAAGGCGGCCGTTATTTGGTAGGCCGCAATCTGGAAGTAGTTATGGAGATTCCCGAAGAAACCTTGGAGGGCTTAGTGCTTATAGGTCGTATTCAAGTTTCGGCCGAAGCTATGGTAAGTCTGTTAGAACAAGGGATACCCGTAACCTGGCTATCTCATACTGGTAAATATTATGGCCGTCTTACTCCTACTACTCATGTGGATGTATTTCGCCAGCAAAAACAAGTACAGTTGCAAAAATCACCTTTCTTTTTAGCGTTGGCCAAAAAATCTATCGAAGCCAAGGTACACAATCAATTAACAGTTCTTAGACGTTATAACAGGCGAGCAACAAATCCATCAATAGATTTGGCTATAAAGAATATTTTGGCAGTGCGCCGTCACATTATGACAGCAGATAATGGCGAACAGCTTATGGGATTTGAAGGTATTATTGCAAAAACATATTTTTCGGCCTTGTCCAAACTTATGCCTGAAGGGTTTGAATTTGAAAAGAGAACCAAAAGGCCGCCTCTTGATCCCTTTAACTCCATGCTGAGCTTTGGTTATACTCTTCTCATGTATGAGTTTTATACAGCGATTGAAAATATGGGATTAAGTCCATATTTTGGCTATCTTCACGCATTAAAAAATCACCATCCTGCTCTTGCTTCAGATTTAATGGAAGAATGGCGGGCGGTGATTGTAGATTCAATGGTTTTAGGATTGATTAGTCATAATGAAATAAAACCAGAACATTTTTATTCCAAAGATGATAAGCCTGGAATATATTTAAATAGGGAAGGTAGAGTTATTTTTCTTCGAGCTTTTGAAAAAAGACTGCGGCAGGAAAATAAATATATAGATTTAGATATGACTATACGCAGGTCTATTCAGCATCAGGTAGGTGATTTTTCTCAAGCAATGATGGCAGAAAATATTGATATGTATAAGCCTATCAGATTAAGGTAGCAGGAGAAGGAATATGGATGAATATGAAGACTACGAAGAGGAAGAATTTGTTGCCAAATCTGATAGACGATATATTGTTTTGATTATCTATGATATTGTAGATAACAAAAGCCGTCTGCGTATGGTAAAATGTTTGGAGTCGTATGGAATCAGAGTACAAAAATCTGCCTTTGAAGCATATTTAAACAAAAAGAAATATGAGCAGTTGATGCATGAGGCGAGTAAGATTATCAATAAAGAAACTGATTCGTTACGAATATATTTATTGGCAAATAATACGTCGGTGCGTTCTTGGGGAACGGGAGATAAGCATATTGAAGATGTAATTATATTTTAAATGAGTTTGAATTTTAATTAAAATAATTTGAGATAGTGGAGTGTGAATATATGGCACGAATATTATTTTCCCCTATAGGTGATACAGATCCTGTAAGATATTGTTATGATGGAGCTTGTCTGCACATAGTCAGGCATTATCATCCAGATAAGGTTGTATTGTTTCTAACTAAGGCTATGAGTGAAAAGGAGAAGAATAGTCAGCGCTATTCTAAATCAATAAAACATGTAGCTCCTGACTGCCAGATAGAGATAATCCATACAGATATTGAGGCGGCTCATCTTTATGATAGCTTTATAGATATATTGCCTGCTGAGGTTCACAAAATAAATACGGAAGAAAATGAGGTTCTGCTGAATCTTAGCTCTGGTACCCCGCAGATCAAAACAGTAATGGCTATTTTGTCTGTAGAGAATGATCTAAAGGGGATACAGGTTATATCTCCGAATAAGGCTTCACATAGTCAGACTCCACATATGGAGGATGAGGATGATATAGAGGCCGTGCTTCAGAATAACTTTGATGAATATCCTGATGCTGAAAACCGCTGTCAGGAGCCACCTTTGCAGACTATACGAGCCTTTGGCGAGAGACAAAGATTGTTGTCCCTAATTCATATGTATGAGTATGCAGGTGCATATTCCTTGATTAAGGGAAGCAGCCATATTTCTCAGGAAATTAAAAATATTGTGCATCATGCAGTGCTACGGCAAAAGATGTTGAAAAATGAGGCTAGAAAAATTTTATCTGTCGTAGATGGAATGAAATTGTTTTCCAATGTATCTAGTATCAGGAATAAAGGTAAGCAGGAAAAGGTAGAAAATTTAATAGAGTATTTGTTGAATGTAATTATTACCCAGCGCAAGGGCTATATCGGAGAATTTTTGGTCAAGTGTAACAGCTATTTGTGTGAATTATTGTTGTACCATATAAATAATAATAGCAAAGTAAAGCTTAATGAGTGTATGAGTGGCGAGAGATTGTCTGGAAATAAGCTGCAGAATATGTATCCTGAACTGCTGGAATATCTTGATAAAAGCTTTTGGCCGGAGGAATTTCGGTCTGGTGCTCCCAATTTAGGTGTGTTGTGTACTATATGCTACTATATTAACGAGAAGGCCTTGTTGGTGAATCAGGATGGTCATGACAGTATGGTTGCTATACTTCACAAAATAGCAGATAATGATGGATTCCGCAAAATGCGTAATTCTGCTGCGCATAATATAGCGAATACCAATGAGGAACGCCTGGTGTCCATGTTGGGAATGCATTCTCAGGAATTGTTGCATTTGTTGGTAAAGCTGTCAGATTATATTCTGCCTGTTGATGTAAAAAAGGCCAGCGGCGTATATGATATACTTAATCAGGCAGTAGAGAAAAGAATCATGGTGTAATGTCTTGCGCTATATCTAAAGGAGATGATACCATGGTGGATTGTCCTTATGGCGGGGTGTGTAGTGTTACCTGCGAATATTATTCCATCTACGGCTGTACCCGGAATGATACTCAGGGGGACTGGCAAGATATTAACTGGCTGGATAGCGATGATGATGAGGGGTAAATTTTGTTCATTGGTAAAGATTTTCTCTTGACGGCATATTGGATTATATGGTATCATGTTCAGGTATGTGGGCGGTCCTCTGATCAAGGCTATATTAGAATCCAACACTTGACACGAACGTCTGTAAAGAGGAGGAAATAAAATGAACATTATTCAGGAATTAGAGAAAGAACAGCTCAGAAACGATATCCCAGCTTTCCAGCAGGGTGATACTGTAAACTGCCTGGTAAAGGTAGTGGAGGGTAGCCGTGAGCGTATCCAGGCTTTCGAGGGTGTTGTAATTGCACGCTCCGGTTCTGGCGTTCGTGAGACTTTCACCGTTCGCAAGATTTCTTGCGGTATTGGTGTGGAGCGTACTTTCCCAGTACATTCCCCACGTCTGGAGAAGATTGAGGTTAAGCGTCGTGGTGTAGTTCGCCGCGCTAAGCTGTACTATCTCCGTAACCTCACTGGTAAGGCTGCTCGTATCCGCGAGAAGCGCTAATTCTGGTAATTGTAGAGGCTGCCTTCAGTGCAGCCTCTATTTTTCGTTAAGAGAGGTGCTTTTGTGAACAACTTAGGTGAAGAAATCAAGGATTGGATTGTATCCATTGTCATAGCCGTTGTTTTGGCCATGATTATTCGTAATTTTTTGGTAGAGCCTTATTTGGTGGATGGTCCATCCATGATGCCTACTTTGCAGAATCAGCAGAGATTGGTGGTCAATAGATTGATTTATCGTCTGCGGGAGCCGGAAAAGGGCGAGATTTTGATTTTCCAGTATCCCAAGGATCCTAGCAGGGACTTTATCAAGCGGGTTATTGCTGTGCCTGGTGATACTATCGAAATCAAGGATGGCAATGTATTTGTCAATGACGAGCTGCAGACTGAGGATTATATCCTGAGCAAATGCCGGGGAGATTATCCAAGGGTAAAGATTCCAGAGGGGCATATCTTTGTTATGGGAGATAACCGTAACAATTCCGAGGACAGCCGCTTCCCAGATGTAGGCTTTGTGCCTTTTGAGCTTATCAAGGGCAAGGCTATGGTGGTTTTCTGGCCTTTAGCTGATATGAAGGCGTTGCCATAAATTGGCTTAGAGCAAAAAAATCAGGAGTGTATTTATCTCATGTAGAGATGGATACACTCCTGTTTTTGTGTCTGAAATTAAATATCCTTAAAGGCTGTTGCCAGGGACTGGAGGCCTTTTTCCAGTACAGCCCAAGGCTCTGCAATATTGATGCGCTGGAAGCCACTGCCGTCTGGCCCGAAGATATGACCGCTGTCCAGCCAGAGGTTGGCCTTGTGGATAATAATATCATCCAGCTCCTTGTCGCTAAGGCCATAGGCTCTGAAATCCAGCCAGATAAGATAGGTGCCCTGTGGCTCTACCAGATGTACCTTGGGGAGATTGGTTTGGATAAATTTTTTGGCCTTTTGGAAATTGCTTTCCAGATAGGTTCTCAGCTCATTGAGCCATGCCTCTCCTTTTTCGTAGGCAGCCTGGCAGGCAAAGAGTCCTAAGCAGTTTGGCTGGCTATAGCCTACGGCAAATACCTGCTGACGGAATTTGCGGCGGAGGCTTTCGTTCTTGATAAAGATATTGGATACCTGCAGTCCTGCCAGATTGAAGGTTTTGCTAGGGGCGGTGCAGGTAATAGTGTTCTGGGCGATTTCCTCAGAAAGGGAGGCCAGAACGGTATGCCTGATGCCGGGGCGGGTAAATTCATGATGAATTTCATCAGCCACAATCACTACCTTGTGCTTTAGGCAAATATCAGCCATCTTTTGCAGTTCTGCACGGCTCCATACCCGGCCTACAGGGTTATGAGGGGAGCAGAGGATAAAGAGCTTCACATTGTGAGCCTGAATCTTGGCTTCGAAATCCTCAAAGTCTATATGGTAGGCACCGTTTTCATATATTAGAGGACTGTTTACCAGCTGGCGGTTGTTCTGACGAATAACCTGGCTAAAAGGATAATATACTGGCTGCTGGATAATAACTGCTTCATCTGGCTCTGTAAAGGCTCTGACGGCGGCAGCCAGGGCAAATACTACCCCTGGGGTAATGGTTAGCTCATTGCCCTCCACATCCCAATTGTGATGGATTTTGAACCACTTTTTCAGGGTGTCTGTGTAGCGCTGGTCTGGATCTGTGTAGCC